>Ga0180432_10000661_pt1 | contig 56806 bp, 64 predicted proteins | sample SS_ome_10_FD_132414 | JGI IMG/M metagenome (GOLD analysis project Ga0180432, IMG submission 132414) | Hypersaline lake sediment archaeal communities from the Salton Sea, California, USA - SS_1_MS_2 metaG | ecosystem: Environmental > Aquatic > Non-marine Saline and Alkaline > Hypersaline >... | reverse complement strand
GTCGCCGCGCTGGTCGTGTCGATCAGCTGGAAGACGTTCTCGCCGACCGTGAACGTGCCGGTGATGGCGCCGGTCGCACGCAGGATCTTCTGCGACGTCGGGACGTAGGCCGTGCCCACACGCGTCGGGGTCTGCGACGAGAGGCCGAGCACCGGAGCCGCGAGCGAGTGCGAGACGCCGACCGCGAGGTTCGGGTTCAGGCACGTCAGCGACGTGTCGGACGAGGTGAGGGCGCCGGTGAGCTGCTCGAAGAAGAGGATGTCGGCGTGCGTGTTCTTGTCGCCGCCGGCGTCGTCGAACGTGTCCTTCTTCATCGTCGCCATGACGCGGACGGTGTCCGTGCCCGACGCGTTGTTGTCGCCGGTGAGGATGTCGCCGACGACGACGCGGTCGCCCGTGAACGACGCGATCTCGACCGCGTAGAGATCGACCTCGCGGAACCCGCACGCCTTCATCGAGACACCGATGGCCGGGGCGATGGTCGGGTCGCCGGCGAGGTTGCCCGCGAACTCCTGCTGGTAGGAGAGCGCGGCGTCCTGGATGCCGGTCAGCGAAGCGAGCTTCGAGAACGTGCCGCGCAGCACCGGGCGACGGACGTTGTTCAGGTTGATGGTGGGGTTCGGAGAGAGAACCGTGACCAGCTCGGAAGACGTGATCGTCTCGGGCGTGCCCTCGACGGCTTCGATCTTCAGCCCGAGCTGCTTCCGTTGAGTGAGAAGAACCATGAGTCGGTCGGGGCTAGGGGATCAGAGTGAAAGAGTCTTGGATGGGCGTTCGGAAGTAGATCCGAATCACCATCAGGAAGCCGGCCCTCGGGTCGCTCTCGTCTCCGTAGATGCGGAACGTCGAGTCGATCTTGACCTGTCTGGAGAGGCTGCCCAGCACCGCCGGCAGCTCGGAAAACAGGCGGTCGCGGATGTCGCCGCAGAGCTGGCCGGCCAGCCCCTTCTTGTCGAGGGTGCTCTCGATGAACCCTTCGAGCAGGCAGCGCATCCAGTACGCGTTGTAGTCGGCAAATGAGTCCTGGTCCTCGTCCGTCCCGATCTCGCTGATCGCGATCGCGGGGTAGGAGTAGATGTTCTCGGGCATCTTCTCCTCGAACTCGACCACGCCGATGTCGGTCTTGTAGCCGTTCGCGACGGTGATGTCTTCGAGCGCGGTCTTCAGCTCCTGGAGCACCTGCTCGGCGGCGGTAGCGGTCGCCATCAGAGCACCTCGTCCAGTTGGATCCGAAACGAGTGCCCGAGGTCCGGGTTCTCGCGCGTCGGCAGGCCGTCGGGGAAGGTGAGGAACACGCTGATCTCGCTCTCGCCGGGAGGCGTCCAGCGAAGCGGGAGCACGCCGTACCCGGAGCGTTCGTGCAGGTCGAGGAGTCGATCGCGCGCGACGACCGTGTCGAAGGTGACCTCCCACGACCACGAGCGCTCGACGCGGCCCGAGAAGGCGCGCGCCTGCACGACCAGGTCGCCCGAGTTCGTCGACTCGGCCTGCATCGAGCCGGTCTCGGTGAAGCCCGCGAAGGGGAGCAGGACGTCGAGGACGTCGACGGTGGCGAACGAGGTCATGCTACGAACGCCTTCCTCGCCGCCCGGTCGAGCGCGGCGAGCGTCTCGCGCCGGAGGTTGTTCTTCAGCACGCTGCGCATCGTGTCGCGCATGCCGAGCCGCGGCGGGATGTCGACGGTCTTCTGGAGCTTGAAGAGCAGCTGCAGGCCGTCGCCCGAGCGCCGCACGATGAACAGGCGCCCGTCGGCGGCCTTCAGGACGAAGGAGTCGGGCCGGAACGCCGACGTCGGCCGCGCCTCGGCAGTGCCCTCAAACGCCGCCTGCAGCGGGATCGCGAGGTACTGGCTGCGGGTCGGGCGGATCGTCGGCAGCGTGCCGCCGGCGCCGCGCGTGCCCAGCTCGTGGACACCGGCGTAGTTGGTCTGCCCCGGCATGCGCGAGCCGAACGCCAGCTCCTTGCCTTCGAGCTTCCCGCCCTTGCCGTTCAGGTTGAAGAAGAACGAGCGTGCGAGACGGCCGGTTCGCCAGCGGACCTTGGTCCGCGAACGGTTGCGCGAGTCGCGACTCAGCCGGCCGGCCATGCCGCGGAGCCAGCGCGCGCCGAGCTTGTTCAGCGCGGTGTCGAACTCCTCGGGGAAGATGCGAGCGAACGCGCGAACCCGCCGATCGAAGTCGTCGGCGTTGGTCTTGACCTCGACCACCTAGAAGACCCCCTCTTCGCCCATCCACGTCGGGCGGAACGAGTCGAGTACCTCGCGCGTCGAGTCGAGCCAGTTCAGCTCGCCCTCGCCCTCCGTGCTCTGCTTGCCACGACGAGACGTCGCGCGCTTCACGCCGGGCGACATGCGCCGGTTGAACTCGTGCAGCACCTGGCGCCGGGCGGCGAACTCCAGGTCGGGGTACGTGGCCTGCAGGGTGGCCGCGTCGGCGGCCATCCCGCCGGTGTAGATCACCTGCAGGACGTTCGGGCCAGCAAGCAGCGAGGAGACGAAGTAGATCTCGCCCGACTCCGCGTCGAGCGAGTACGTGTCGTCGCTCATCGCGTCGCCGGTGAAGTTCCGAAGGAGGTCGTTGCGGATCTCGAAGGTCTGCCCCGTGTCGACCGCCGGGTTGCGGAGGAAGATCGACCGCGTACGCATGCCGATCGAGTACAGCTCGGTGCGCGCCGCGGTCGCGAACTCCCGCCCGATGTAGCTCTGCGCTCGCTCCGACACAGCCGTGATCAACGCACCGACGATCGCGTCGAAGTCGGTATCCGAGGATCCGGTCTCCTTCGCGAGCACCTTGACGTTGGCCAGCGTGGTCAGAGCGAGTGCGGGCATCAGCAGAGTTCCTCGGGGCAGGGGATGTCGGCGGCACGGAACTTCGCGGCGACGACCTCGGTCGAGTCGGCGACGAAGACCCTCTTGCCGTCACGCATGCGCAGGGTCGTGCCGCCGGCATGCTCGCCGCGGAAAAGCCCCGAGGATCGCTGGATCGACACGACGTCCTTCGCCGCGACCTCTACCTCGAAGCGAAGTAGGGTCGTCTCCAGGCGCACCTTGCGGGCACGCTCGCGCTCGATCTCGTCGGCGACCTTCTGCGGCACGAAGATGCTCACAGCTCGTCCTGCTCCGGGATCTCGCCGAGGATCTTCTCGGCGTTCGCCTTCGCCTCTGCGGCCTCCTTGAGCTTGCGCTCGCGGGCCGCCGCCATCGACTGCTTCTCCAGCGCGGTCATGAACGCCGGGCCGGCCTTCTTGCGGTAGTGCTGCGGCCAGTTCGACGGCGGGTCCGGCGTCGCCGTGTCGTCGCGGACCAGCATCGCCGGCACCATGCCCGGCTGGTCCTCGCGGAAGTAGTACTGGATGAACGGGTCGTCGCCGCGCACCGCGTAGCCCTCGGTGCCTCGCAGCTCGCCGCCGCGCTCCCAGTAGATCGCGCCGTGCTTCTTGACGACGTAGATCGGGACGACCTCGCCATCCGCCTTCGTCTCGGCCTGCGGCTCTTCCGTGACGACGCCGGCCTGGGCCTGCTCCGTTTTCTCGACGATCTCGTGCGCCTGTGCGCGTCCTCGCTTGCGGGTCATGGGTGGCCCCCTTGGGTTTCAGGTTCAGGAGAGATCCGGGAACGACAGCTCGCCGCTCCCGGTGATGAAGAGATCGCGCGTGTCGTCCAGGTCGTTCTTCGCGTAGATCGGCCCGATCGGCATCGCCGTCGCCGCGTAGTACTGGTTCCCGTTCGCCTCGTGGCTCGCCGAGAGGTAGCGCTTCACGTTCTTCGCGTCGATGAGGAACGTCAGCGGACGCGGGAAGCCGAGGCCGGCCGTCGACACGCGGAAGAAGCCCCAGCCCCCGACGTCGTCGTCGAGGAATTCGTGCGTGTCGCTATCCGCCGCGTCGCCGTGCTTGATGCGGAACTGCGACTGGGCCCCCGCGCCACCCGCGCGAGGCGAGTGCCAGACCGTGACGATCGCGCCGCGGTAGCCGTTGAGGTCGAGCACCGACGGCGCCGGGTCACCGGCAGCGCCCGCGAGCGTGTCGGCGTCGAGCCCGAACACCTTGTCCGTCGCCGGGTCGGTCGAGTTGTTCCAGAACTGCGGCTGGATCAGCATGACCGGCGGCCCGACGATCGTTCGAATCGACTTGTTGGAAGCGCCCATGTCGGTGCTCTAGGGGATCTTCGTGGAGATGGGGAAGGAGCGATCGCCCGAGCTGTAGAGGTCGAGCAGGTCGTCCGAGTCGAAGTCGATCTGGGAGCGCGATCCCTTCGGCCCGATCGGGATCGCGTAGACGCCGAGGAGGCAGCCGGCGGCCGTGCCCGCGACGGTGACCTCGACGGAGAGGTGCGACATGATCCGGCGCGTGTCGATGAAGACGTTGCGCATCACGGTCGTACCCGGAGCGCCGGCGCCCTTGCCGTTGACGTAGAATCCCCATCCCGTGCCGAACGGGTCGTGGGTCACGAAGTCGGGGCAGGGCCCGTGGTGGGGGATGATCGAGACGGCGGGCGTACCCGAACCGCTCGGCCGCGAGACGACGCACTGCATCACGATCCCGCGGTAGTCGGAGACGTCGACGATGCCCGAGCCTTCCCGCGACGTACCCAGGCCGGCGTCGAACGCTCCGGTGTAGGTCGACGGCGTCGGGTTGTAGGTCCCGTTCGGGTAGGCGAGCAGAGGCAGCAGGTCGAAGGCTTCGCCCACCTGCGCGTCGATCGAGTTCTGCGTGGCTCCCATGTCGTCGTCTGGTCGTCTGGTTCAGGGGAAGGGGAGCGACGCCGGCCATGTCCAACCGGCGCCGCTCCGAAGGAGGAGAGTCGTTCTAGGCCGAGAGGATCAGCTCGGTCGAGTCGTGGTTCGGCTTGTACTGCGAACCGAACGGCAGCGAGGCGACGGCGAAGGCGACGTTGGCCGTCGCGTCCACGATCGCCAGGCGCACGTACCGCTCGCAGTGCTTCGCGTCGACGCGGACCATGAAGATCCCCGTCGCCGTGATCTGCGTCGTGTACGCGATGTTGTTGCCGTCGCCGTCCGTGGCCGTGGCCGCGGACGAGAAGCCCGAGTTGTCGTCGGTCTGCACGGTGATCGAATCGACCGTGCCCGAGGTGTTGATGTCCGTCAGGTCGAAGATCCACAGGCAGCCCGAGCTGTCCTGCAGGTCCACGGCTGCGGTGGTGGTGGTACCGGCGGCGTCCGACGTCGTCTTGATGTCGATCGACGGAAGCGCCGAGTGGTTGATGTGGCTGTCGAGGTTGTTGGCCGTCATGGCTTTGTCCTTGTCGTTCGAGTCTGTTCGAGCGGGTTCGTTCTCGGCTACGGCCTAGGCCGTGGCGTCGAAGTTGGTCGCCTGGACGAAGGACTCTTCGTGCATCACGCCGACGTCCGCGGCGAGGTGCGCGCGGATGTAGGTCTGACGCTTGAAGAACGCGTTGCCGGCGTGCATCGAGCTGTCGAGGACCATCGTCCCCCACTGCCCGACCATCGCGTCGGCCCAGTTGCCGAAGATGAAGTCGGCCGGGTCGCCGTTGGCGAGCTGCGTCGAGGTCAGCAGGCGGTAGCCGTAGAGCTGACGCTCGCCGGTCTCGTTCGGGTCGCCGAACTTGAACAGCGGGTGGCCGTCCGTGTCCTTGACCTCGCGGAAGTAGCCGAGCACCTGCGGGTGCGCAGCCCAGCCCAGTTCGCCTTCGAGGGCGTTCGAGGTGTCCACCGTCTCCATCATGATCGACAGCTTGTCGGTGATGTTCTGGATGGTGGACGCGTCGCCCTTCTCCGCGGCGGCCGGGACGGTGTCCCAGTCGAGCGTCGGGACCGACGGGACGTTCTGGATGCCGAGCGGCTCGCCGCTGGCACCGGTGCCCTTGAAGACCGCGAGGTCGAGCTTCAGGGCCATGATCCGCGCGAGGTGGTTGCGCAACATCGCCTCGAAGCCGCCGGCGCTCATGCGGAGCAGGCGGTTCGACATCGGGACGAGAGCCGCCAGGTCGTGCGGCTCCATGCTCACCTGACCGAGTTCGATGTCGGTCTCGGTCGGCGCGGTGTTCTCGCCGACCCAGTACGCCTGCGCGGCGCGGGTGATCTTCGGCCAGACCACGGGCGAGCCGGAGAAGCCGGTCTCGAAGCGGACGCCGAGCTGCGCCGCGATCGAACGCGCGAGCAGGATCGGGATGAAGTCCGCCATGAACTGCTCGGGAACGGCGAAGCCACCCTCGATGTCGACGTCGGCGCTCTGCGCCTTCTTCGTCGCCTCCATCAGGATGTCACGCTCGGGCCAGAGCGACTTCTCGCCGGCGAGGTCGCCGTACGGGGTCTTGTCGTAGTTGAAGTCGGTGTGCCAGCCGACGAGCCCGCGGTGCAGGTTGAACTGCTTGTCCGGGTTGTCGGTCTTGAAGGCGTCGTCGGCGCCCTCGACGTACGAGGCGCCGTGGTGGGCGTTCGACTTGAGGCGCTCGGAGATCGCGTCGAGGCCCTCCTTGAGCTGCATGTAGCGCTGCTCCAGGTCGCTCGTCTTCTCGTCGCGAGCGGCCGACTCCTCGGCCACGCGCTTGTTGACGATGCTCTTCAGCTTCTCGGCGATCTGCTCGGCCGTGTCGGTGCTGGTGATGTTCATGGTTCTACTGCTGGTCGGAAAGGATTCGGAGGAGGTCGTTCAGCGTCTTCGCGACGGCCTCTTCGGTGGTGGTGGGTTCGGCCTCGGACTCGTCGCCCTCGGCCTCCGTCACGTTCTGATCGCTTCCCGTTCGCGAGGTCGCCTTCTCGCCGGGCTCGGTCTCCAGCCGGTCGAGCACCTTGTCCAGGCGCTCGACGAGCTGGTCCAAAGCGGTGCCGCCCCCGAGAGACGACTCGAACTCGGGGTCGGTGGTCTTCGATTCGGTCGCGTCGAGGATCGCGCCGAGGGTCGCCATCGCGAGGTCGGCGGCGTCGTACGCGCGCTCGATCACGCTGCGGGCCTCGCCGTCGATGACGATGCGGACCTCGTCCTCGCCGCGGTCGGCGCGGATCTCCGGACGGGCCGGGGCGCCCGCCTTCTCGGCGTCCGCCAGCTTCGGGACGACGGTGATCTCGCCCCAGCTACCGCCCTCGGGGCACGCAGTCTGGGCGTCGTCCTGATCGTCGGAGACGGCGACCAGCTTGCCCTCAGCGTTCCACACGCCGAACGCGGCCGACTCTTGGGGGACCGCCGACTTCCCCTCGCTACCGGCCTCGGGGGCCTCCGGGCTCGCCTCCTGCGCCTCGGTGCCCTCCGGGGCCTCCTCCGCGCCCTCCGGGGCCTCTTCGCCCTCGGAGCCGCCCAGGGCCCGCAGGAGGGCTCCCTGGCCGCCGCGGTCCGCGGGCTCCTCGACCTCGCCGGTCTCGTCGGGGATCGCCTTCGGAACGACCAGGCAGTCCGTGGCGTCGCCCGTGGTCACGTCGAAGCCGGCCGCCTTCGCCACGTCGTCGAAGATGAAGACCCGCGAGCGGACCCGCGCCTCCAGCTTCTCGGCGGCGTCGTCGTGGCCGAGCACCGCGCGCTCACGGAAGAAGCGCACGAGGGTCGGGCTGATCAGGTGGCGGCACTCGGCCTCCATGAACTTCAGCTCCTCCAGCACGGTGCGCTCGAACGCACCCTTCGCCTTCTGGGAGGCCGCGCCGGGGATCACCGAGGCGAACGGGTTCGCCGGGGTCGGCGTCGCGCTGTTCTCCAGGAGAGTCTGCTCCAGGAACTTGATCCCCCACGGGCCGAGGCCGAGCTTCTCGCGCTCCTCGGCGTTCTCGGGACGGATCCACTTCGTCGGGATGAAGCCGACCGAGCTGCCGCCGACGCCCTTGCCCGAGCGCGTGCCCTTGCCGCTCATCAGCAGGTAGATCGTCTCGGCGAACTTGAAGTGGTCGTCGGGCCCGTCGTCGGCGGACAGGAACTCGACGTCCTGCAGCAGCGCCTTCTTCGTCTGGCCACCGGTCTTCGCCTTCAGCTTGTCCTGCCCGGCTTCGTCGATGCCGATGCGACCCTTCCAGGTCTTCAGCGCCTGGCCGATCGGAGCCTTCACCGACCCGAGGTTGTGCGACCACAGGTACACGCCGCCCTGGCGGTTGTAGTCGTCGATCTTCCAGCCGGCGCCCTGCTCGCCGGTCTTCGTCTTCCCGCCGGTGACCTCGATCGAGTCGCCGTAGTAGTCCTTGTCGTTCGTCGACGCGACCAGGCGCAGCACCTTGCGGTCCTTCGCGTATCCGGCCGGAGCCTCGATCGCACGAACCGCATTGCCGCGGTAGTGCGTGTGGTCGTCGTTCGTCTTGATCTCGAACAGGTCGTCGGCCGACAACGATTCGAGTTCGGCCGGGGTCGCGGCGCCGAGGCGCACCTTCTCTGCGAGGGTCAGGCTCATGGCTATTCGATCACGGGGAATGCGCCGCAGCGGCAGTTGACGACTTCGTGGGCTGGCCCCGAAGGATCGTGGGGATGCTTCATCTCGACGATCGACCCGTTCGCCTGCAGCAGCTCGAACGACTCGCCGACCGGAACGGTCGCTCCGTCGATCGAATCGTGCGTCGGGCGTTCGAGGTCGTCGCCGGCAGCGACCCACTCGTGGAGTTCGACGCCGCTCGCGATGAACGACTCCTGCCGAACGTGACTGTCGATCGCGCCCGTCTCGGTGCGGGCGATGGTCTTCGCTCGCTTGTGGAACGAAGTGTAGACGTCGCGCGAGGCGGTCTTGGCCGGTTCGAGCACTTCACGCAGCCGCTCGGCAATGGTGCCCGTCGAGTCTGTCGGCGACTCGGCGAACGCCTTCGCGAGCGCGCGACGCAGGAGGTCGGCGTTCGTCGAGTTCACGCCCTCGGAGACCTTGATCAGCTTCGAGGAGATGAAGTCCTGCGCGGCGCGGTCGAAGTCGAGCGCCTCGGCGCCCAGCTCGCTCGCGACGGCAGCGGCGCCGTCGTCGTAGGCCGAGCGGAACGCGTCGCGGAACAGCTTGCGCAACTCGGCCTCCCAGTGCTTCGGCGCGCGGGCCGCGACGATGAGGGAGTCCAGCTCCTTCTTCGTCAGCTGCGCCTTCACGAGCAGCGACTCGGTGATCAGGTCGTCCAGGTTGCGCGTCGTCGCGAGGCGACGGTTGCGCGCGCACCACTGCTCGATCGCCTTCTCGTTCTCGACCGTGAGGCACAGATCGAAGCCGAGGGCGTCGACGAGCCCCTCGGCCTGGCTGCGGCTCATGCCCCAGCGACGACGGGTGGGCGCCGGAGCGGACTTCGAGCGACCGTTCGCGACCTTGTCGAGGTGGGCGAGCTGCGCAGCCCGCTGCGCGCGACCCCACTTCCGCGCGCGGGCGGCGATGCGGGCGTCGCTCTTCTCGCGACGACGCTCCATGTTCCGCATCAGCGCGCGGCGCCGCTTGTAGCCCTCCTCGGGCGTCTCCTTCGCGGCGGCAGTGGGAGCGACGGCACGGCCAGATGTGTCGCCGCTCCCGTTGGCCGCCCCCCCATCGGGGCTGCGGAGACCGAGCTTCGCCAGGGACTCGGCCACCACCCGCTTCACCGCGTCGCGCGTTTCGCCGTCGCGCAGACGCTCGGTGACGCTCTTGCCCGACAGCGCGCGGACCTCGGCGTCGAGCTTCGAGCGCTCTTCGTCGCCCTCCTCACTCTCCGGCGACTCGTCGCTGTCGGAGTCCTCGTCGTCTTCGACCACGACCTCGTCGTCGTCGTTGGAAGTCCCCGCCGGCGTATCTCCGTCTGCGTCCTCGTCTTCGTCCAGAAGGCTCGAAAGCGGAGTGAGGGTCGTCGGGACGAGCGGTTCGTCGCCGCCGGGGATCGGATCGGTCTGGATGCCCGCCATGCGCAGCGCCTGGTTCAGCGGGACACCGAGATCGCGAAGCGCCTTCGCCGCTTGGGCCATCTCCAACAGGTCACCCTGCAGAGCCTCGACCTTCGACGTGTCGAACTTCGCGTGGTAGTTGGCGCCGCGGGTGCCCCGGAGGCGAGGCAGCAGGCGAACGTTGATCGCGTCCTCCCAGCGGGCGAAGACGGCGAGCATCTTGATCGTCCAGAAGACGCGCAGCTGCGACTTGTGCTCGGCGTAGTTCGCGCCGCCCATCAGGAGGGCCTCGGGGACGCGGAACACCTCGCTGATCGCGGCGTCGTTCATCTCGAACAACGTCGCGTACTGCATGTCCTTCGGTGTGACCGGGTTGGCGTGGTACTCGACGTCCCCGTAGAGGACGCGGGTGTCGCCGGCCTGCGCGCCGTCGTTGAACTTCTCGCGCATCGTGCGCTCGAAGCGCTTGCGCACCTCGGGCCGCATCGCCGACTTCTGGATGATGATCCCGCCAGGATCGCCACCGTTGCGCAGGATCGAGTCCTGGTAGATCGCTGCCCGGTGCTCCTGCTGCGCTCGGCGACGCGCGACCTCCATCGGCGCGAGGCCCATGACACCACCCTTCGAGCTGGGGTAGCGGAAGTGCAGCATCGACGCGGTCGAGCGGATGACCTGTTTGCCGTTCGCGAGCGTCTGGCGCCACCCGACCGGCAGGCCCGTCGTCTCGTCACGCACCGGGGAGACGGCGGCCTGGGAGATCGGCCAGATCTCCTCGGGCAGCGCAATCTCGCTGTCGGGGCGCTCCGGGTTGGTCGCGGCGACGTCGTTGCCGCCGCTGTCGGTGAGCATCCAGAAGACGCCGCCGGTCGTCTCCATCGACAGCGCCATCCGCTCGCGCAGCTCTGACTGCGACATGAGCGGGTTGACGGTCTTCAGGAGCTGGACGATCGGGTCGCCCTCGGGGACCGGTTTCGCGTCCTCGTCGACCTCGGGGTTGCCATCGAACACCACGATCGGCACCGACATCGCGGCGTCGGCGATCATGGAGATGGCCGAGAAGACCCGAGCGTTCTCGCGGAACGGGTCCTCGATGACGTCGCCAACCTGCGTGCCCGGGTAGAGGCGGCGGATGAACGAGCTGATGCCCGGCTCGTCGACGAAGCCGCTGGTGATGCCCTTCGAGTGCCCGTTCGTGGTCGAGTGCTCGGCCAGGCCCGTCAGGTCGGCGACCGGGTCCTCGCCAACCTGGATCGCCGGGCCAGCAACAAGGCCGGTCTCGCCGGACGCGAAAACGTCCTTCGTCTTCGAGACCTCGTCCTCGACGGCAGCCTCGACGGGGACGACGCGGGCAGTCCGCTTCCCGCCGGTCGTCTTCCGAGTCGTGCGCTTGGCCCCGCGCTTCTTGGCTGCCATCGGCTTCTAGGTGAGGTCCCCCAAGATCTGCTCGTCGAGGCGGCGAGCGAAGTCCTGGGCGAACGCACGGGCGACCCGCTCACGCTCGGAACGGATCAGTTCGCAGTTGCTGCAGGTACAGGCGAGCGGGTCGCGAGCGGCGACCCGCTCGGACGTGTACGGAATCGAAGGCTGCGCAGCCTCACGACGCCGGCCGAGCACCGCGCCAGCGGCGGCGGCCACGGCCCCGAAGAGCGATCGGCGAGTCAGCTTCACAGGCCGGCCGGCATGCGAATGCCCCTCCGGTAGATGACCGAGCGAATCGCAGCGCGCAGCTCGCGCCCCATGTCGCTGACGGGGACGCGGTCCTTGCCCTGCATGTACTGCCAGACCCAGTGGCGTGCCGAGCGGATGAGCGTCGCGCGCTGCGCGATCTCCATGTTGGAGCGGTCGTCGAGCGGGGTCATCGGCGGGCCGCCTTCCGCGCCTTGCGCGCACGCTTCGACGCCTCGCGCTTCGCCTTGCGCTTCTCGGTCATCCGCACCCGGCGAGCGTCCTGTTCGAGCCGCGCGCTGCGCAGGAGCGCCTGCGCCAGGTTCGGCGAGACGATCATGTCCGACGGGTAGAGCTTCACGCCGCACCTCGCCCGCGGTGATTGGTATCGGGGGCCGGATTCGAACCGGCGGCCTCTCGGTTATGAGCCGAGCACGCTGCCAACTGCGCCACCCCGAGGTAAGACCGATGCGAGGTCGGGCACAGCGGCCGGCGTGCGCACGCCGAAGTCCGCGGCCCTTCCTCGCGCTGTCGCGATCCCGGCTCGGTGAACACCGGGAAGCTACCGGCGAGACTGTTACCCGCGCCGGCGTTCGAATGGCCAGACCCAGGGCGGGCGGGGGCGCCTCGTCGCCCGCCCCAGGTCCGTGCTCCTACCAGCCGCCCGCGCCGGGGACGACGAAGCCCTCGCCCTCGTACGACTGCGCCACGGACGCCTTCGACAGCGAGCAGAGGATCGCGTCGAGATCGTCGGGCGATCGACCGATGCGCTCCTTCATCTTCTGCTTCGACTCGACCTTGAAGTACCGGTCGTCGGGCAAGAGCCGAATCGCGATCGCATCCGCCCACGCCTGTTGATAGCGCTTCGGGATCGAGAGCCAGCCGAGCTGCAGCAGCTTCCACGCAATGAAGTGCAACTCGCAGCGACGGTTCCTGAACTCGTACAGGTCGTAGTCCAGCACGTCGTCCCAGTCCTCCGACGGGCCGGCGCCGAACTCGACCGGGTCCACGTAGTAGCCCGAGTTGAAGAGGTCGTCCACCACGCCCGCGCCGAGCCCCGTCGAGTCGACGTGTACGTCCTCCGCGTTCGGGACGTCCCACTTCTCCATCAGCTGCCTGATGATCGTGGCGCTCTCGTTCGTGCGTGCGTGTTCCCACTGGTGACGGGCCTTGATTCGACCTCGGTCGTTCAGGTAGGCGACGCTCTTGTCGTCCCCGAAGCGAGCGATGTCGACGCCGATCGAACGAAACTCCAGAGCGGGCTGCAACCCCTCGTTTTGCTGCAGAAGGTCGATCGAGATCAGCCCGTGAGCATCGCTGGTGGGCGGCTGACCCTTCACCTGCACTTGGTACAGAGGGGATTCCTCATAGTTCGGGCCGCACTCCCGTTTCATCTTCTCGATCCACGCGGGCGACATAAGTTGTTGCCCGTTGAACTCTTCCGGCACGTCGAAGGCCGACGTCTGGAACGACGAGAAATCCGTGGTCGGCGAGTGCAGCGCGTCGAAGAACGTCCCGTAGCGGTGGTTCTGGTTCCCGCAGAGGAGACGCTTCGCGTTGCCGCCGGTCATGTAGCCGTTCGAGGTCTTGTACGTCGGCTCGGGGACGCCGGACGCCTCGTCGGCGAGGAAGAGCAGCCCGCCCTTCGCGTGGAGGCCCTGAGCCTTGACCGCGGTCTCCTGGCCCTTCGGCGTGTCGGTCGAGAAGCCGAACATGAACCAGCGGGGAGCGCCGATCATCTCGGCGCGGACGGTGGTGACGATGCCGGGCAGCTGGACGCGCGCGCCCTTGTGGGCCTCGCGGATCTCGCGCCAGAGGAGGTCCTTCACCTGGTCCCACTTCGGCGCGGTCGTAACGACGATGGAGTCCTTGCGAGTGCACCACCACCACAGGGCCATGTTCGCCTCGAAGAACGTCTTGCCGACGCCGTGGCAGGTGCCCCAGGCGACGTCGATGACGTTGGGATCGGCGAGCGCGCGCGCGACCTCCATCTGGCCGGGTCTGCCGGTCGGCGAGTCGGCGGCGCCCCAGAGCGGGCGGCCGAGGATGTCCTCGCTGAACGCGACCGGGTCGTCGCGGTAGCGGGCGAAGTCGCCGGAGCCGCGAGACATCATGACCTGAGACCAGGCCCGACCGAGTGCGCCGTCGGTCATCCCTCGACGGTGCCCTCTTCCTCGCCGCCGTACGGACCGACTTCGTCGTCCGGGTTGTAGCCACACTCGGGGCACGCCGCGCCGTCCGCGACCCACGGCTCCGAATCGCAGCCGCACTGCCAGGCGTGCTGCCAGGCGTGCTCACCGTCCAGCAACGTCGCGCGGCGCTCCGTCGCGTCGAGTCCCGAGACCGCCGGGAAGTCGTCGTCCTGCAGCGCCGGCGGGATCGGCTCGATCGACATCGGGCCCCAGGCCAGCTTCGAGATGGCGTCGAGCGCAGTGCGGTCGATGGCGTAGTAGCGCCCCGGCGGGAGAAGCGGCGTCTCGCGAACCGTGATCCGGTCCTGAAGCCCAGCTTCCCTGACGAGCGCGCAGACGGTCTCGACGTCGGCCGGGTTGCAGGCGATGTCGGTCGCGCGCGAAGCGAGGAACTCGGCCCGCTTCCAGTTCTCGTTGATGGCGATCATGTCGTCCTCGGTCGTCCTCGGTCGTCCTCGGTAGGTCAGCCCGGGGCGTGGAGCGTCCACCCGCCCCGGCTCCGTGCGCGCGATGGGAACCCAGAGAAGTCCCTTTCGGTGTGAAAAACACCGCGCGCCGTGAGCCCTGCCCCGGGCTGGTCGGTGGTTGCAGCCCATCAGCCCCGCCCATCCTCGCCCAGCGCGGCAGCGCGTTCCCAGCCAGCCTCGGTCAGCCAGCCCGTACGCCTACTGATGCCGCATTCCCACCAACCCTTGCGGATCCACTTTTCGTAGATGTATTCCGCACGCCGGGGATGCATCCCCTGCTCTTCGGCCAGCTCCTTGGCGCAGCGCCGCCCCAAGAGTCGGCCCTCTGCGGCGATGGCGGCCATCAGCTGTAGTTCATCCTTGCTCGTGGGTGTGCTCACGCTTCCTCCTCGCCCAGCGCGGCCTCGGCACGGAGCACTTCCTGACACATCGCGAAGGCCGCCGAACCGATCGGGCACTCTCCCTGCGCCGGATGTCGGCCTGACTGGTAGCGAGCTATGGCGTTGCGGCACTCCCGCACGACCTCCCGCAGCCGCTCGACCTCGGCCTCGGCCTTCTCGGCGCGGGCCTTCCATCCGTCACCACGAGCTGCCAAGTGTGTTTTCGACCACATCCTGGAGGTGATCCCGCTCCCTCATCAGATCGCGAATTGTGTCGCCCGGCGGGACGCCAGCAAAGGTGCTCTCGATATCACCAACCCCATCGCCCACCTCGTCGGCAATCATCACCCGAAGCAGGTCAGCGACCACGCACATCTGGCCGTGAACCGCATCGAGCATGACGATGGTCGGGCGCTGCGTGCCTTCGCCATCAACGCTCAAGGCATTGTTCCACGGAGACGGGATGTTCTCGGGCAAGCTCACGATGCCACCTCCGTGTCGATGACGATGCCGCGGCTGACCGCGTAGCGAGTCGAGATCCCGGTGTCCGCGTAGACCGTCTCTGCGATCACGCGCCCCCACGTCCAGGGCTTCCACCAGGTGGCGTTCGAGCGATAGACGATGTTGACGTCGCGCCAGACGTGCGACGAGTAGATGCGGTCGCAGTTCGTGCAGGCCGGACGCGTGCGCGGGTCAGCGATCGCCGACAACGCCTCCAGGTTCCCGCAAGTCGGGCACTCGACCAACTCGGTCGTCGCGATGCGCTTGATGCGGCTCACGATGCACCGCCCGGCTTGTTCCCGACGCCGACGTAGAGCGCATTGCGAAGGCGTTCGTGAACGTTCGAACCCGGCTGGATGCAAACCTTCGACTCCCTCAGCAGTTCCTCTGCCTCTTTGACCGCAGCGTAGATCTCGGTCTCGGTGAACGGCGTAGCGGAAGCGTCCGCATGTGAGGTCACCGCATCAGGGGCTAGATTCGCATTGAAGACCTTATCGACGGCAGCGTGCGCGGTGTCGATGCAGTGAGCGAGCCTCCTGCCGTCGTCGTAGCTGTTGCCCGCGACGCGCACCGGCGTGCGATCGATCGAGATCAGGAAGATGTCCTTCCACAGCTTGGCCGACGCGATCAGGACGTCGACGTTGACCTCCACGATGGGAGTTGAGGGCGGAAGGTTTCGAAGCTCGGACATGGGTTGGCCCCTTCTGGGTCTCGGGTTTCTCGGTTCAGTCTGTGGTGGACTCGGCGTCGACGACCTTGCCGCCGCCTTCGAGTCGCCTCTTCGTCTCGTTGTAGCTCTTCGTCGCCCACGACCCGCCAGCCCCGTTCGGAGCGAAGCTGCGGATCATGCTGTCGATGCGAGCGGCGACCTCGTTGCCAGCCTTCTCGCCGCACACCTGGAAGACGATCTCGACCATCTGGCCGAGCGTCCCGACGAGGTCGCGGACGTTCATCGTCTCGTCGCGCATCAGCTTGATCTTCCAGGCTTCCTCGACGCGTCGCTGCATCGTGGAGACGGAGTTCGTGAGGAGGTTGAGCGCCTTGTCTTCCTCACCGCCCTGCTCCAGAAGCTCGCCAAGTTCGCGGAGCTTCAGCTGCGCGGCGACGGCGTCGCCGGAGGAGGGCGCGTCCTGCGCCTCGTTGTAGAGCTTCAGCGCGCGAGCGCGGAAATCGGCGGTGTCGAGTTCGCCGATGCGCTCCAGCGAGCGCTTGACGACCGAGTCCATCACCGCCAGTCCCTCGCGCAGATCGTAGAGCGACTGGTCGCCGAGCGACGCCTCGTAGTGCGCGCGAAGGATGCCAGCGCCCCGCGAGTAGCGACCGTGCTTGATCGGGCGGCCGAGCTTCGGCGAGAGCTTCTTCGATCCGACCGAGCCGCCGTGTCGCTTGCACCGCTTCGCGCCTTCGTAGGCGACGGGCTTGCGGCAACGGCGGATCTCGGTCGGGCCGATCAAGCCCTGCTTGCGGGCCTCGTTCGTGCGCTGCTTCGAGCTGTGGATGCAGCGGAGCGCCGAGCCGTAAGGCCACTTCGGACCGCGGCCGTCCTCGTCGACAGTGAACATGACGCCGTCGTCCGGCGCCGGGTCGGGCTTACGATACTTGCCCGGCGCCTTCGGATTGGTCGGCACCGTCGCCTCCTTCCAGCTCTGCGATGCGTGCGGCAAGCCAGCAGTTGGGTTCGTGGCCATCACCCAGTTCGTCGAGATCGAACATGGAGCGACCATCGCGGCAGCGAGAGACCTCAGCTGGACTGCCGCGCTCGCAGACGGGGCAGACGTCAGCCAGGTCTTCGGCGTAGGCGGCGATCTTGCCATCCCACTCCAGCGCTCGCAGGCGCTCCAGCTCAGTCTTCGGCGTCGGCACCCTGCGCCTCCTTCTCGCGGTCGTTGAAAGTCTGTCCCTTGATTCGCATGGCCCTCAGGTGTTCGTAGTTGGAAGGGTGGGTCTCGATGCGCTCCCGCTTGCGCTTGGATCGAGTGCCGAATGCGATGCGCGCTCGAAGGTCGCTCTGCTAGATCGAGCGCACCACTCCACGCATCGAGACCCGGTTCGCGTCACCTACTCCTCGGGGTCGCCGAGAGGCGGCGCAGCCGGAGCGTCGGGATCGCCCTGCGGCGGGCCGGAGAGGTCCGCATCCTCCGGCGTCGGCGAGACGGGCACGGATTCGTCGGCCGACGCCTCGCGATCGCCACCGTCGGTAGCTCGCCCGCTAGGAGCGGACTCGTCGTCGCCGATCGGAGGATCGACGTTCGGTTCGCTCCAGCGCTCGAACGGCGCGGGGAGCACGTGCCCCTCGGCGATGTGTTGCATCCCGGGGTAGCGAGTTCGATTTCCGTCCTGGCCGACCATGCACATGGCGTACTCGCCAGCGATCGTCGGAGGTTCTTTCGTCCAGCTCATGAGATCAGGTTTCGATTCGAGTTGCGGTTACGCGGCCCAGCGCGGGGCCCGGTTCCTGTCGACGAGCCACACCCTGTCGGCCTTCTTGTGACCCTTCAAGCCCCTCTGGAGCACGGCGTCGCCGAAGGCAAGGGCCTCGGGCGTGCCGAGCACGTGCGCCGCGACGTCGGCCGAGGCGACGGCCCAGCGCTGGTACCACGGGTCGCCGCCGATGTCGTTCGCGGTGACGGCGCCCTTCAGCGTCGGGAGCGCATTGCCGCCGACGCCGGCCATGACGGTCGGGTTCAGCTGCAGCCTCTCCCACTTGCCGAGGCCGCCCTTGATCTCCTCGATGTCGAGCATCCACTGCGAGAGGCGCACCGCGACCGAGGTGAAGCGCTCGGCGAAGCGACGCTCGTCGTCGAGGTTCGCAGAGGTGAACGCCTCGGCCAACTCCCACACCGGAAGCAGCATCCAGGAGAGCGACTGGTTCAGGTTCGAGTAGTAGCTCCCGTCGGCGTTCGGCTTGCCCCAGATGGGACCAACGCCGGGAGCGTTCTCCAGGTTCGGCAGCGCGACCTGGTCGATCCAGTCGAGCCAGAACGAGATGTCCTCCTTCGGGAGCGCGCGGTGCTTGAACGCCTGCAGGAACGAGTCGAGGCACCGGGCAAGCGAACGTCCCTGCGCGTAGGCCGGGTCCAGTTCGCGCGCCATCCCAGCGAGCGAGCGCATCAGCGACTCGCCGAGGAGCTGGCACGACGGCTTCGCGGGCTGCGGACCGAAGGGACCGATCACGTCGAGGTCTTCGACGTCGCTGTCCATCACGGCCCACAGGCCGTCGAGCCAGAAGTGCTGCATGTCGATGCCGGTGACATCGATCTTCCCGAGCTGCGTGACGTAGCGGCGGCGACCGTTCTTGAGGTCGACGCCGGCCTCCTCAGGCTTGTAGCCGACCGGACGCCCCGCCTCCTGGTAGTTGAGCAGGCGATGGTTCGCGTAGAGGTAGTGGTTCGGTCGCGCCGACATGTTCGAGAAGGCCGCGCGCGCGAACGCTTTCGTCACCTTCCAGATGTGATTCCACCCGTAGATCGGGTGGCCGCCGGAGCGGTGCGACTCGACGTGCAGGCCGCCATCGACCCACTCGGGAGAGCCGATGACGATGCCTTGGAGGCCCGCGAGCGGGCAGACGTAGGGGTTCAGTGAGAACATCGGGCTGGGCTAGAGTGCGAGTGCGAAGCCGGCGAGACAGGCCGCCACGATGAGGACGGTCTGCCACAGCGGCGTGGGCTGCGAGAGGTAGGGCTGCGCGGTCTCGCCGTACGCGGCGCGAAGCTCCTCGCCGCGGTCGGCGACCTCGGGAGTTGCGACGCACGAGACGGCGAACAGCGCGATGAACAGTGCGACGAGGAAAGTCGTGCGGCGCATCACCTCACCTCCCCGGTCGTCGGCATCGGGTGGTGGCCCGTGACCCAGGGCTCGTCGTCCGCGCGCAGCGGCGACGGGGAGGCGCACACCGAGACCTTGTCCGACGCCGCGCCGAACGGCCCGTTCGCGTCGAACTGGAGCTGGTACGCCTGCAGCGCGAACTCGTTCGCGGCGGACAGGTCGGAGAGCCCCGTGTGGAACGTCAGGTCCACGACACGCTGAACGACCGTGCCGCCCTGCTCGACCTCGTAGTCGTAGCAGTGGTCGTGGAACGTGACCGACCAGGTGCCGGGCAGCGGATAAGCCGGCGCGGAAGCAGATGGCCGCGTAGCCAGGCCGGCGAGGAACGGGAGAGTGACGACGACAAGCAGAGCCGCGACGCGACCTGCGGGGGCGAGTGCATTCATAGTTTCTACCTCGGGATTCGATAGGTGCGCTCGTCGCCCACCTGGGTTACCGCGAACGTCGCAACGCTCGCGCGGACTTGTTCCACTTCGCCATCGGGTGACTCGACGATGAGGTAGAGGATCTCTGAATGGCGTCCTCCGCCCACGCGCTCTTTCGCGATGACCTCGCCGGAAAAGGTCCGGTGTGTCAGGTCCCACCTGAGCGCTGACGAGAGAGACATCACGAGGACAATCGGGATCATCACCGCCCCGAAGAGAAGCGGGAAGCACACCATGATCTTCTCGCCGATCGACTCCTCCTGGTAGTTCGTCGGCGGCTCGGGCTTGCGTCGGTAGTTCTTCATCTGCGTCTCCGTCCTCGACGTTTTCGTTCTCCGCGCTCGACCCATCGCAGCATGAGGTCGAACGGGATGGTGAACACGTACAACGCGAACAGCCAGAGCGCCTCGAAGGCCAGCCTGGTTACGCGCACGAGCTTCACTCGCTCGCCTCGCCGTCCTCGATCCACACGCCCGCGCCTTCGGCGTCCGAGTCGACGATCTCCATCCAGAGTTGGAAGCCCTTCTCGGCGGCGGCTTCGGCGAGCACCTGGCGTGCTTCGTCGTCGAGCAGCGAGCCCTCCTTGACGAAGAGGACGCGGATGCTCGGCGAGCCCGCCATCGCGACGCCGGCGGCGGCACGAAGCCGCTCGCCCTGCGACGCCTGCGAGAACGGGATGCCGTTGATCGTCAGCCCGTCGTCGGGGTGGTAGGCCATGCCGTCGACGGGCATCTCGACGCCGGCGAGCAACGTGGAGATCTCGCTGCGCTTCTCGCCGAGCGCAGCGTTCGCGACGTCGTGCGCGCGTGCCGCCTCGTTGCGCTCCTCGGTGATCGTGACGTACTGGTCGCGAGCGACAGCGAATGCGCGCTCCTCCGATGCACGCTGCAGCTCGGCGTGCAACTCGGCGGTGTCGATGCGCTCGCGGCCGACCAACGCCTGCGCCGCGTCCCTCCACTCGACTTCTCGCTCGGCCCGCTGCTCTTCGAGGTCGGCCAGCTCCAGCTTCGCTCGCTCGATGCGAGCGGCCAGGCCCTTGCCATCCCTCTCGGCAGAGTCACGACGGGTGACAAGCGCGTCGTACTCGTCGTTCACAAGCTCGGCACGCCTTAGGTCCGCGCTCACGTCGGCGTACGAACGAAGACCCTCGGGCGGATCGGGCGGCACCGACGTGGCCGAGACGATCGCCTCCAGCCGCTTGTGCTCGCGCCCCAACTCGCGGCGCTCCTCGAAGATCGCGAGCGCCTGCGCCTCCAGCTCGGCCAGCGTCTCCCCGACCCCGAGCACATCGACCACGGTCTTCACCTGGTCCTCGGGCTTCTGGTCGAGAAACGCGACCGGGTCGGCGAAGCGACCGCGCAGCTCCTTGAGCACCGACGCCGGCGACGAGACCTTCCCGCCGTCCGCGCCGGTGATCGAGAGCGCGGCCTTCGCCTTCCCGCTCGCGTCGCGCGTGAACTTCTTCCGCACGACCAGCTCGCCAAGGTCGAGCACGACCTCACCGGCGTGCTGACCCTCGGTAATCGGCAGCTCGGCCTTCTCGGCACCGAGCGCCTCCAGCATCGCGCCGATGAGCGACGACTTGCCCGCGCCGTTCCGCCCGCGCACCGGGATGAGCCCGGTCGGCGAGGGGTGCAGCTCCGCGGCGCGCAGCCGCTTGTAGGCGTCGACGTGCAGCCCAACGACGGTCATCGGCCCCGACCCCGTCACTGCGCCGCCCCCGCGCTCTCCTGCGTGGTGGTGCCGCTCGCCTCGCCGCGGATCGCCTTCACCAGGCGAGCGTTGACCTCGCCGGCGAGGTCGCGGACGCGGCGGGACGAGAAGACGACCCGGAGCACCTCGCCGTCGGACAGCCCGCCCTGCAGGAGCGCGTGCCGCGACTCCTTCTCGCCCGGGGTCTCGCCGGAGACGAAGATGCAGGCGTAGTAGAGCGGGGCCTCACCCACGCTCTTCGAGTTGACGATCTCCAGGTTGTCCACGATCTGCTGCCCCTGACTGTAGGTCTTCGACATTTTTCTTCCTCTCGGTTTTTCTCGATGCAGCCGCGACGGATTTCGCGGCGACGAAAAGGACCGTGGCATCGGGCGCCGGCAGACGCAAGCGGGAACCCAGAATCCCTCGCCAGAGGGTGCCGCACCGGAGACGGAGGAGGAGGGGCTCCGAGGAGGGAGATGGAACGAAAACGAGAATGTAGAGGAGAAGAGAGAAAACGCTCGCGCCGTGCATAGGGGCCTGTGTATACGCGTGCGGGCGTGCGGGTGCGCGTCACGGGCAGCCCTAAGCACCTGTGCCCGCGTTTGGCGTCGCTCCTTTACTGGATTCGATTTTTCAACTCACCTGTCGAGGGGGCCCTCTCCCCTGCCGGTGCCCCATCCCCTCTCCCCTCCTCGCTCCCTCCCCTCGCGCGCCCCTGGGCTGCGGCGCGCGCCACGCCGAACGCAGAGCGCCCCGCAGGCCCTGGGAGACCTGCGAGGCGCCGGAGCGAACACGGGGCCGTACAGCGGCTCCTACGGGGTCCAGCCCTCCTCGGGGCGCGGGGGCGTCCCAGGGCCCTCGGAGTCCTTCAGCGGGCGGCTGAAGCTGAACCGCCGCCGCCCGCGGCCGGTCGTCTCGATGACCACGGCCATCCCGTCGGCCTCGATGAAGCCCCGGCCGTCGACGAGCCGCTCCTCCAGCTGCCCCGCCCGCAGCGAGCCCGAGAGCGCCTGGGGGCCGTTCATCTCCTTCGCGGCGAGCCGGACCAGCCGCGCGAGGTGGCGCGCGGACAGCGGCCCGAGGTAGGCCAGGCCAGCCTCGGGGTCGAGCGTGAGCTTCCCGTCGAAGGAGCGCATGGTGCTCGCGCCGTCGTAGGCCGGCCGGGCGTTCTCGATGCCGTAGGCGAAGACGTACCGGAGCGCCGTCACCGACAGCTCCTCGGCGAGCAGCGAGGAGAGCGAGCCGCCCGCGACGCGGCCGAACGCCTCCCGCCAGGGCCCGGCCAGCTCGGTGAGCGCGATCGCCTGCCGCTCCTCGTCGGGGATGCCGGCGACCCAGGCCAGGTACATCAGGCGCAGGTAGGCGGCGAGCCGCCCGATCTTCGTCGAGCCGAACAGCTCCTCGATCTCCTCGCCGAGCGCCTCGCCGTGGACCTCGTCGAGCGCGAGCGCCGCCGCGCAGCGCCGGGCGGCGTCCGACCAGAAGGCCGACCTGCAGGAGCGGATGCCGGCGGCGAGCTTCGCCTCAGAGGAGGGGGAGTCGGGCGCCCGGTACCCGCGCGCCGCGCGCAGCGTCAGGATCCGCGAGGCCAGCTCCGACTTCCCGTCGTGGATCGGCTCGATGCCGTTCATGAGCAGGGCCCCGCAGACGCGCTCGACGACGGTGCCGGTGTCGGTGTTCGCCCGGCGCTTCTCGCGAGCGCCCAGGTTCGTCGCCTGCAGCATCGTCCCGAGGAACGAAGGCGAGACGTCGCCGGACTCCCGGTTGTCGTCGATCGTCAGCATGTTCGCGGAGAGCCGTGAGGTCAGCGCCGACGCCGTCGGGACACTCGACGACTTCTGCCCGTTCACGAGGAAGGACACCGCGTCGACCGCGCGCGTCTTCCCGCTCGCGCTGCCGCCCTCGATCCGAACGATCGGGATGGTACCGACCCGCCGGAGGATCGGCAGGCAGACCAGCCAGTAGATCAGGAGCATCCGGTCGCCGCGCGACAGGGAGACCCACTCGAAGACCCGGAGGGCCTCGTCGATCCCGCCACCGCTCTCGACGTACTCGATAGGCTGGAACTCTGCGCCGGCGACGGCGGGGACCTGTAGCTCGGCCATGCGCATCAGCTCGACTTCGCCCGGTGAGATCCGAAGGATCCGACCGAAGGTGTCGCCAAGCGGGAAGTGCACCACGCCCTCGTCGTTGACGTGCGACCAGGAAACGTCGAGGACTCGCCGGGCGTCCTTCCCGAGGAAGTACATCACCGCCGCGATGTAGGCGCGGTGCGACGTCTTCCTGTTCGTAAGCCCGCCGGACACGTAGAGCAGGTCGCTGAATAGCTGCGTCGGAGAGTTGCGTCCCATCGGGACGCGCTCGTTGCCGCGGATCAGGTAGAGGTCGTCGGCGGTGCGGAAGGCTGTGAAGCCCATCGACTCCAGGATCGTCTGCGCGACGTACTGCCCGACCGCCTCCTCGGAGAGCTTTCCCTCGATCGCGCGAGCGACCGCCTCACGGCACGTCCGGTAGCGCTCGTGTTCGGTCAGCTCGGGAGGCTTCGGCGCAGACGGTGCAGCGGGAGCATCGGGGCGGTCGTCCTGCAGCTGAGGCTGCTCGGGCGCAGTCGGAGCGGCGGGCTGCGCATGCCCCTGGTCCGGCGGCAGCACCACCAGTCCCCGCTCCAGCTCGGCGGCACTCGCCTTCATCTTCCTCTCGGCCTCCTTGCGCTCGGGTTGCAAGACCTCCTTGCGGTAGCGCGAGACCCGCTTGTTCACCTCGGCCTTCGAGACGCCCTTGCCGGCGGCGGCAGCGACGAGCCCGGAGTACTCCTGGCGCATCAGGCTCTCGTCGACGTGGGCGATGAGTTTGATCACCTCGCCGAAGGCGCCGATGCGCTCGACCGCGCCAGCGTCTTCGTCGACTTCGACGTCCGCGATCTCCAGCGCGATCACGTCCTGCCCGTCGCGCCGCAGGGTGTCGAACTTCCCTGCCGCGCCCGCTCCGACCTGCGCGCACCATTCGGCGGCGTCGATCTTCGTGGCTTCGATCTGGGCCTCGATCCACTCGTGCTCTTCCTTCGTCCACGCTTCGCCGGCCTCGGCGATGATCAGTGAACGCTCGCGCGGGTCGCTTCGCTCCAGCTCCTCGAAGCGATCGGCTCCGAGCTTCGCCAGCACCTCGTCGCGCGCCGCGCGCTGCTCGGGCCCCAGTGGAAGAGTGACGATCTTCACGCAGAGCCCGCCGCGGATCAACTTGAGCGCGGTGCGCCTGGCTCCCCAGTTGCCCGAGCCGGATAGCTCGTTGTCGAAGAGGATCCAGACCGACTTGATCTCGTTGTCCTTGCACTTCCGCAGGAAGCGCTCCTCGTCGGCGGCGTTGAAGTTGATCGTCACCGGCGAGACGACGGGGACACCGAGGGCAGAGAGCGCAACGGCGTCAGCGACACCCTCGACGATGCCGATCTCGGAAGCGCTCGACATCACCGGCTCGTTGTAGAGGTGGTCGTTCGTGACGCTCTCGGAGATCCACGGTCGCTGCTCGGAGTGGACCGAGAGCTTGTGGTACTTCGGAGCTTGGCGCCCCGCTTCGGGTGCGGGCGTCCACGGCGTCGCGCGACCGATCAAGTAGACCGCCTTGCCGTGTTCGAGGTAGGGGAACGTGACGCGTCCCTCGAACCGCGTGTGCCACCAGTTGTTCGCGCCGTACCACCCGAGCCCCGACGACTTGAAGGCTCCGCGCGCTTCGGGTCGCGCCGCTTCGTTCAGGACGGAGGGGAGCAGCGGCGTCGGCAGGTAGCCGAGCCCGTACTGCTCGACCGTCGCGCGGTCGAAGCCCCACTTCTCCTGGACCCAGGCGAGGGTCTCCTCGTCGGCGAGCAGGTTCTCGTGCGCCTGCATCGCGACCATGTGGACGACGTCGAGCCCCGCGTCGCTGCGCACCTGCCGCTCGTCGAAGGGCAGGCCGTACTGCTGGCAGAGCCAAGCGAGCGCGGCCCGGTGCGTCTCGCTGCGCCCCTGGTCGGGGCCTCGGTGCGGCGGCTGGCCGCCGGTCTGCACGTACTCGACGAGCTGCACGAGGTCGCCGTAGACCCCGGAGTGCTGGCACGCCTTGCAGTTCCACCTTCCGGTGTGGGTGTTGATCTGCAGCGACTCGCCGGAGGACGACTCGTGGCAGAGCGGCTTGCAGTAAGCCTCGCTCCCGAGCGTTCGAACGTGCTCGATGCCGAGTCGAGCGATGAGGTCTTCGGCGTTGAGGTGTGGACGTAGGCGTTCATAGATCGACTCTCGTTTCGCTGTGGTCATCGACCTGGATCCTCTGCGGTTGATGGTGGTGGGTTACTCAATTCCGAGGTGCTTGTGGGCTTGAATGCCGAGCATCCACCGTCGCCCGTTGTGGTGCGGCGAACGATGGGACGTGTTCATGTGTCGGATCATCCGCAGGACCGAATCAGCTGACTGTCCCCACTCCGGCTGGAGGTAGTAGTAGAAGAACGACGTGTCCGACATTAGCGCCGCGAGTTCGTCGGCTCGCTGCCCGCGATAGACGACGACAAGTTCCTGACCGAAGGTCTGCGCCAACTCGCCCTTGGGCGAGACCGTGAGCCAGTCGAACGCGAAGTCGACTGGCCGAAGCCCGGACGTCTGCATGTGGACGAACAGGCCACGGTCGCGAGCCTCGGTTGTAAGCCGACCGACCTCGTCGGCCTGATCCATCGGCTCGCCACCCGTGATGTGCAGCCAGCCGCCGGGCCCAACGGCCGCGAGGGCGGCGTCGGCGAGCGCCTCTGGTTCAACGTCGTCGGCATTGCGAATGGTGAGCGCTTCCGGCTCGTCGCATACCCGTCGAAGGGGGCAGGTCGTGATCGAGCACCCTGCGGTACGAACGAAGAACTGCTCAAGTCCGGTGAGGTGCCCAGTGCCCTGGGCAGTGAGAAAAGTGCTGTGAACCTTCATGAGGGGAAGTCGAGCAAGGGGGTAGAAGACAGGTCGCGCCAATCGGGGACCATGAGCGGCTGTTGGGTCGCGTTCTCGCGCAGGTAGTCCGTGAGGTCGGCGAGCTGTTTCGGGTCGCCCCGAAACCACCCGGTCCCGTCTACCGATTCGGCGCCTGCGTGATGGCACTCCCACAGCCAGTGTTTCGTGTTCACGCGCCCGACGTGGACGCGCGGGAACTCCCTGCACCACTTGCGGATCGTCTTTCGCTTCCACTCCGTTGTGCCGCCCACGAAGATGACGTCGGGCTGGGGGCGTAGCTGTGAGATCGCCTTGATGCCCATGCCGTCCTGCACAGCGAGCGCGATGCGGAAGCCGTAGTCGCCGCTGATCTTCCTCGCCCACCTGGCCCACTCGACCAGCGTGCGCTCGGCCTCGCCGACCACGTCAGGGACCACCACCCATCGAGGAGAAACAGGGTTCTGGCTGGCCCAGCGAAGCAGGTCAACGAAAGCCTCCTCGCGCCACTCGACGCCGTTCGTGAATGCAGGGAACGCACCGTTGTCGAGTGCGTACGGCATGTGCGGATAGGGGCCTCGCTGCGCGCCTGGCGAGAACAGATGGCCGAGACCGCCGAAGCGGCCTTGCAGCCAACTCACGCGCCAGCCGGTACTGTTGGCGGGCATGACGATCACGCGGACACCTCGTTTTCGATGCTCTGTTGCGAGCGCCAGCCGTGGATCAGGAAGCCACCGAAGGTGCAGCGGGCGGCACTCTTCTGTTGCTTCGCAAAGTTCGACATCGCCGTGCGGTCGCCGATGATCGTGAGCCCTTCCGCTGCGCGCGACGCGCCGGTGTAGAGGAGGTTGCGGTCGTGCATGTGCCAGTGCGAGCTGCTCGCGATGAGCATGACGCACGGCCACTCCGACCCCTGCGACTTGTGAATCGTCATCGCGTAGGCGACCTCGACGTTCAGTCGCTTCTCGGGCGGCACCGTCACCTCGCGACCGTCTTCGGTGTAGAGCTTCATCGCCCCACCCTTGAGCAGCTGCATCACGATCGCCTGCGTGCCGTTGAGGAGGTCGAGCTGGTAGTCGTTCTTCGTCCAGATGACGCGGTCGCCGACCAGCGGCTTCGGCGCTTTCCCCTCCGGCGTCTCCTCGGGCGGCGGGTTGCCGAGCAGACGCTGACGGAGCTTCTGCAGCGCGACGTTCAGCGCGTAGGTTCCGAACGGCCCCTTGCGTTGTGGCGCGAGCACCTGGATGTCCCAGGCGAAGTCGAGGTCGCGGTTGAAAGGCTCGGTCGGTCCGGCGGTCAAGAGCGACTCGACCGCCATCGCGACCATCGCCGGCGAGCCTTCGACGTGCCCGCGCTCGGTCTCCATGATCCCCCAGGCTTCGCTCTGCTCCTTGACGACGACGCCGTGCAGCAGCGCGGTCGTGTTTCGCGCGAGCACGCCGGCCTGGCGGACGACCTCGGAGAGGATGTGCACCGCCTCGGGGTACTTCGCCTGGGCGGCGAGTAGGTCGCGCAGGATCGCGCCGGGTCCGACGCTGGGGATCTGGTGGTGGTCGCCGACCAGGAGCAGCCTGCAGTGCGGCGGCAGCGCCATCAGGAGCGACCACATCAGCCGGACGTCGACCATCGAGACCTCGTCGACCACGACCAGGTCAGCCTCGACGGGGTTGTCCTTCCCGCGAGTGAACTTGAACTCGCCCTCGTCGAAGATGGGCTCCAGGAGCCTGTGGATCGTGCGAGACTCGCGCTCCGTCGCGTGCGAGAGCTTCCGAGCAGCCTTGCCCGTTGGAGCGCACAGCTCGACGACCATCCCGTTCGACTCGGCGACCTCGCAGATGGCGCGCATCGTGTAGGTCTTGCCGACGCCAGCGCCTCCGCTGACCACCGAGAAGCGCCGGTGCGAGAAGCCCTCCAGCGCGGTGCGCTGTCCCTCGTTGAGCGAGGCGACGAACTCGGCGACGTAGTCCTCGGTCGAGTCGAGCGGCGCGACCTCCGTCCCGAGGCCGGCGAGCATCAGCTCGAAGACCTTGATCTCCTTCTGCGCGAGCTTCGCGTTCGCGACGACCTGTGTACCGACCGGCGAATCGTCGACGTAGATGATCCCCGTCGTGATCAGCTCGTCGGCGGCCTCGCGGATCTTCTTCTCGCCCTCCAGCGTGTCGGGCTTCAGCTCCTCCATCGCCTGCGTGATCAGCGCCTCGTAGCTCGTCCAGGTGCTGCCGTTCTCGGCGATCTTGTCCAGGCAGTAGGCGACGCCGGCCTGCAGGCGCATCGGGTCGGTGGATGCGATCCCCATCTTCCGCGCGACGACGTCGACGGTCTTGAAGCCGAAGCGAGCGATTCGCCCGATCAGCATGTAGGGGTCGCCCTCGACCATCTGCGGCGCACCGTTGCCGAGCTTCTTGAGGATCTTCGCGCCCTGCGCGGGCGTCCATCCCTGCTCGGTGAGCTGCGCGAGCGCGCCGTAGAACTCGCTGCGTCGTGACCACTCCTCGGCCGCTTCGATCACGAGCGCCGGTTGCACGCCGGCGATCTGCGCGACGACCTCAGGCTTGTGGGTCATCGCGAAGGTGAGGTCGGTCGGGTCGCCGCCGGAGGACTCAGCGACTCGCTGCGCTGCCTCGGCGATCTTCTTCGCGCGCGCTGGGCCGATGCCGGCGAAAGCGTCGTGTGATGCGAGCAGGTTCGCGAGCGCCTCCGGGCTCTCGTCGATCTTGACGATGCCCTTCTCGACCTGAAGCTGCCGACCGAACTTCGGGTGTTCGGTCCAGTGGCCGTGGAGCGTGATCGTGTCGCCAACCTGCGCAACGCAGCTGCCGGCGAACTTCGCCTCACGCTCCTTCGTTTCGATCACGCCCGTCGTGAACGGGCTCTCGGGGTTGCAGAAGAACACTCGCCGCACGACTCCGTGCAGCGTCTCGGTGTGGCTCATCGCGTCCTCGTGGGGAATCGTTTGTCACCGCCGGGGCGGCCTCCGCGCTGGAGGCCCTTCGCCCTGACAGGTAAACATTATACCGCCACGAGGCCGGCTGAAGAGCAAGGGCCCTCTAGAGATTCCCGATCTTTTTCGCGGCCATGCGAAGGAAGTGCCCCGCGAGGATCTGAGCCTCGGCTCGGCTGCCGGCCAGGTACACCGGCACGGCCTGCCCGACGCTGACCTCCGCGACGAACCCGAGGATCGCAGCGGGGTTGGCCGCCGAGCGGTAGTTCCCCTCCATGATCTCGCGCACGCCGACCTCGATGATCACGCAGCGGAAGTCGAACGCTCGCATGCGCTCCAGCTCGCGGTAGAAGCGCGCGCGGTCACGCAGCACCGTCCCCGTCCAGTCGGCGAGCGACTTGCGCTCGATCGTGACTCGATTCGTCAGCCCCTCGACGGAGTAGTCGCCGGTGTCCAGCTTGGACCTCACCGTCTCGATCGACTGCCCCTCGAACGTCCACGGGCTCTGCTCCCGCGTGTCAACTACGACCCTCATGCGGCGAGCCTACGAGAGCGCCCGCGCCAGGAACAGGTCCCGACGCGGGCGCGAGGAGAAGATGAGTCGGCCCGAAGCCTACCGCGGCTAGAAGGGCGTCGCCAGGTCCGGCGACGGCTCCGGGTCCTCACCCTGCGGCGGCGGGGTCACGCCCTGCGGCGCAGCGGCCGTAGGAGCGCCAGGAGCGGCCTGCTGGGGCGGCTGGGCCTGCGGAGCCGCCTGGGGCTGCTGCGCGGGAGCAGAGGCGGCCTCCGGGGCTGCCTGCGCCTGGGGGACCTGCGGAGCCGGCGGCACGACCGGCGGCGCGACCGCGGGCGGGGCGGGCGCCGCTCCGTTCGCCTGGCCGCCGCCAGCGATCGCGCGGATCGCCGGGCCGAACTTCGCCCGCATGCTCGCGAGCGCGCTCGGGTCGCTCGGCTGGTAGCCACCGCCCTTCGCCGGCGGGGCGTCGGCGTTCGCGTCGACCCAGCTCGCCTCGAACTGCGGCTGGCCCTGGTACATCCGCACCGTGCCGTCCTTGTTCGTCGCGACCTGAACCGTCGCGATCACGACCTGGTTCGGCACGTTCTGCCCCGGCTGGATCTTCTCGAAGTCGCCGTCCCAGAGACCGCACTCGATCAGGCGCTTGACCGTCTTGTCGTTGAGGGTGCCGTCGGACTTGACGACCCAGGCGTTGTGCTCGACCCAGAAGCCGGGCCCCCACTGCTTCGACCAACCCTGCTCCTTGCCGTGCCATCGCGACACGATCGAGAGCTTGTAGGCGATCGCGGCAGAGCCGGAGTCGAAGGTCTTGAAGGTCCAGTCCACAGGGAAGCAGCGGTACTCACCGGCGCCTCCGACTTCGTCGCTGATCGCGTTCTGCAGGTAGTCTTCGATTTGGAGTGTCATGGTTTCGTTTCGTCGGTTCGATGTGACTCAGTGGCGCGCGAGTCTCGGTTACTCGATCCCCAGCTCGCGCCACACAGCGCCGGGGTCCGAGATGTCAAACGGCATGGTGATCTGCTTCGAGCGGCTCTTCGCGACGTGCGTCGGCAGCTCCTGCGTGTAGATCGAACGCGTTCCTGTCCCCTGGCCCTTGCCGTCTTCGGTGTAGACGTCGTAGCCGATGAAGACGACGTGGTCGGCCCACTGCTTCGCGTGATCGCGAATCGATCCGCGACCGTTCTTGTCGCCGCGATACAGGTGGGGCTCCCAACGGATGTAGTCCTCGCCGGCCGGGTTCGGCACGGGCGAGTTCACGTCGTGCGCGATGATGCACACGTTCAGTCCCTTCGCGACGATGCGGTCCAGGTCGGCGAAGAGCGCGCAGTACTCGTCGTAGACGAACTGCCACCCCTTGCCCCAGGGGAACCCCTCGATGGAGTCGACCTTGTGGCCCTTCTCGGTGCGTCGGGTGTCGATGACGTACTCCTTCGCCAGCTCCTCCGCGACGGTCGCTGTGTCGAGCACGAGCGAGCGCACACCTTCGGGCGGCGCCGTCGCGATCGAGGCGAGCTTGCCGCGCAGCTCCTCCCAGTCGAGGGCGGTGTCGCGGAGGACGTTCATCCTTCGCGTCGAGCCTTCGAGGTCGAGGAACATCGGGGCGGGAAGGTAGGCGGCGGCTGTCGACTTGCCGATGCCGCCGGTGCCGAAGATGAGGATCCGATCGGACCCGGTGATCTCTCCGGTCTGCAGGTTGAGCGCGACGGTCGCAGGGATCGTCGAGCGGGGTGACTTCCGAGCCGCGGGCGCGGTCGGTGCAGCCGGGGCGGTAGGTGCCGCGGGTGCGGGAGGTGCTTCACTCATGACGGTTCGATGTGTCTGAGGGTTGCGGGGATCAGTCCAACTCCGGGTGGAGCTTCTCTCGTTGAACGTACCCGTCGGGGACCTCGGTCCCCATCGGGTAGACGTTGCGCGAACAGAGCCCGAAGAACTCGCATGTGCCGTAGTCACCGCAGGCGTTCGGGTTCCGGTGCATGTTGTCGCTCAGCATAGCCTGTTCGAGCAACTGGATTTGGTCGGCGAGATCCTTGCGCAGCGAGCCGAAGTCGGCGGCGGTGCGAGGGACCTCGCGGCGAGCGAAGAACTTCGAGGGCTCGTTGCCGATGTCAGCGGTGAGGCGCGCGCCGTACATGGCGATCGTCTCCTCGTCGTTCTCGAACGCCTGCAGGACGGCCAGCTCGTCGAACGCCTCGCCGTAATAGGTCGTCGTCGCACCGCCGACAGCCTCGCGCCGCATGCGCTCCATCTCCTTCTTGAGCACACGCTTCGGCCTGATGGTCGGCTTCCGCGTGACGTCGTAGAGGATGAACTCCGGCGGCGACCCGTACAGCTCCTGCATCGCGAGAGCGTAGATCCCGACCTGCGTGTCCATCCGTAGCTTCGTCCAGTAGTTCGACTCGGCATCGAGGGAGTCGGCGGTCGTCTTGTACTCGTGCAGACCGAGGCGGCCGTCGACCTTGATGATGCCGTCGAGCACGCCGGCGACCTTCGCGCCCGCGATCTCGATCTCGAACTGCTTCTCCTGCGCGACGTACTCCAGCGGGTGGTCGCTCCAGTACCAGGCGTGCGCGACGAAGAGCCGCCGGAGCTTCTCGGCCCACAGCGGGTTCGGGGCGTGCTCCGTCGCGTACTGGACCGCAGCGGCGACCGGGTCGCGCCTCGGCGGCGGGGCAGCCATCTCCCTGCCGAACGTCTCCTGGATCCCGTGCCAGCACGTTCCGACAGCGAGCGCCTCGCTCTCCTCCCGGTGCGCGAGCCCGAGCCTGCCGTTGTACTTCAGGTCGTACTTGCGCAGGCAGGAGCGTGCGACCGACAGCGAGCTGTTGGTGAAGGTGTTCATTCGGCCACCAGTCCCTTCCAGCTCTCGCGGATCACGTCGTTCGCGCGACGCACCGCAGCCTCGACGTCGTTCCCGAACAGCTCGAATTCGACGTCCCACTTCGCGGGGCACCTCTGCTCGCCACCCTCTTCGCGATGCCCGAGGGCATCGAGGATCAGGATCTCGCCGAGCAGGAAGACCTCGCCGTAGGTGGGGAAGTCGAGCGGGCGATGGGCCTCGGGGTGGTAGGCGGTCCGAAGGGCGAGGTTGCCCTTCGCCTCTTCCGGGTCGTCGGAGTCGGGCACCCTCGTGATCACCGCGTAGGTGACGCGCGGGGGCGGCTCCGGGGGCGGCTCGTTGAATGCGCGCCAGGCGCGCTTGATCTTCTCGGTCAGGTTCATGGTTGGCCCCTCGTGGGGATCAGGTTCGGCCGCCGCACTTCGGCCCCAGGCCGGTGCGGATCGACTCGGGATCGGTCAGCTTCTTGTTGCACTTCGCGCAGCGGCCGGCGAGCTGGATCTCCCAGCCCTTCTTCGCCCAGTGTGACGATCGCTCCGGCGCGAAGCTCATCTCGCCCTTGATGTCGAACAGCGGACCACGGATAGCGAGGTCGGCCCAGAGCGCGACCTTGCGCTCCTCGGTCGACCACCCCTCGTCCCAGTTGTAGCCGTCGATCGGGAGGCGGCTCCGCTCACCGCGGAAGCGACGCCAGACGACAGCGCGCATCTCGTCGTCGAACCAGTAGCCGACGCCGGTGTAGCTCGTCTCGTTGTCTGACCCGGTCAGCAGCGAGAGGATCCGCTTCCCCGCGAACTTGCCCCTCGCCACGGTGTGCAGCTTCAGGGTGACGTGCCCGCGCTCGGGGTGGGAGAGCGTGTAGGTGCCGTTGTGGATCCGCGGCGGTGTCATGGCCCCGGCCGCGGTCATCGCTTCAGCTCCAGCTTCGGATCGGAGAGGGCCTTCGCCAGGGAGCGCGACTGCGTCACGTTCGGCGTCGCCTCGCCACGCTCCCAGGTGCCGACCGTCCGGCGGTTCACCAGGAGGAGCTTCGCCAGGTCGCCCTGGGTCATCTCCGCGGCCTCGCGTGCTCGTTTGAGTCGCGTCGGCCAGCCCCGCGGGACCTTCCGAGGCTTCCGCCCCGGTGTCGCCCGCCCGCAGTGGGGGCAGCGGCCAGCCGCCGCCCGCGTCTTCGTGGTTTCCATGCCGGAACAGTAGCGGCGAAGGCCCGGAAGACGAGGCGCGTGACAGGGATTCTTTCACCTCGCAGGGATGGTGGCGCCCTAAAGTTGCCCCGTCAACGGGCTTGTGTGATGTTGATATTTCCGGGCGCATTTTTGGCTCAGGTCGATTGACGCGATAGCCGATGGCGCTAATATTCACCCGTCAACCGAGGGCGGCGACGCCCACCACCAACCGAAAGGACAGAGCCATGACCACTAAGACGGTAATCACCATCACCATCGGACACCGGGCCTTCTCGGCCGCGGGGCTCGACGACGCCATCGCAGAGGGGAACCACCCGCTCAACAGGGGCCACTGGTCTCACGAGCGTGGATCCCGAGGCCACGTGGAGGTCACCCTCCAGTTCGCCGACGCGAAGGAGTTCCTCCGATCCCTCCAGGGCTGCCCGGCGGCCCAGGGAAAGAGCGGCGGGTACGCCGGCGATCCGGGTGACACGGCCGCGGTGAAGCGGCTGATCAACAAGCTCCAGGACACGCTGTCGGCCACCCGCAAGGCCGCCGAGAGCAATGGCTGACCTCAGCACGAAGGAGGCCCGCGCGATCTACCGCGCGGGCCTCGCCCGCGGAATCACGATCGGCGCCAACGAGGTGCTCGCGCAGTGGGAGCGCTCGATGAAGCTCGCCCGCGGCGCCGCCTGGGACGGCACCGGCCCCGAACTGACACCCAAAGAGGAGGCCGCGATCGACGCGGCCATCGAGAAGACCTTGAAGGAGGAGCAGATCCGATGAGCGCCCCCGACCTGAACCCCTACCGCGACGAGCCCGAGGGCTCCTGGTGCGAAGGCTGCAGCGAGAACCAGCCGTGGACGTCGTCCTGCCCCGCGTGCGGCGCGGCCATGTGCGACGCCTGCGAGCGGTCGATCGGCTGCGCGCACTGCGAGCAGCACGAGGAGTCCATTGCCGTGAGCGAGTTCCGCTACGACGACGGCTGGTGCCACTACGCCCGACGCGGCGACAAGCGATGGCAACTCGTACTGGGCGAGCACACCATCGGTGGCGGCGGCGACATCGAGCAGGACGTCCCCACCGAGCACGTCTCGAAGGCGTTCTGCGGCGTGCTCGTGGACTCCAGCCACGTCGAGCCGATCAGCGCCCTCGTCTGGGACCGCTGGCAGGAGCTGCGCGACGCGCAGTACGGGACGGCGGTGGTGATTTGACCGCCGCTACCTACCAAGAGTTCCTGTCCAGAAAATCGCGGCGGACCGTACACGCCGGATTCGAGGCGGACGACATCAACCATCGTCTGTTCGACTGGCAGGCGGCCATCGTTCGCGTCGCGTGCCGTCGCGGCAGGTTCGGCGGCTTCGAGGACTGCGGGCTCGGCAAGTCGCTGCAACAGCTTGAATGCGCGCGTCAGATCGTGCGTGAAACCGGCGGCAACGTCTTGATCCTCGCCCCCCTCGCGGTGGCAGCCCAAACGAAACGCGAGGCTGATAAGTTCGACATCGCCTGCGACGTGACGGTCTGCCGGTCATCGGACGATGTCCGGCCCGGGATCAACGTCGCCAACTACGAGCGGCTACACCTCTTCGACGCTGCACGCTTCGCCGGGGTCATTCTCGACGAGGGGAGCATCATCAAGAGCGTGGACGGCAAGATCCGCGCGCAAGTTCTGTCGATGTTCAAGGGCGTTCCGTACCGGCAAACGTGGACCGCGACACCCGCGCCGAACGACTACATGGAGATCGGCAATCAGAGCGAGTTCTGCGGCGTCCTCGATCGAATGGAGATGCTCGCCACGTACTTCATCCACGACGGAGGCGAGACATCGAAGTGGCGACTGAAGGGGCACGCCCACGACGCTTTTTGGGCGTGGCTGGCGTCATGGGCGGTGATGATGCGCTCACCAGCGGATATCGGCTTCGATGCCAACGGCTACGATTTGCCGCCGATGGAGTACGTGCCGCACATCATCGAAACGAACGCTCGCGAGCCTGGCATGCTGTTCGAGTCTGAGGCTTCGACGCTTGCCGAGCGTCGCGCCGCCCGGCGCATGTCTCTCGACGAAAGGTGCGAGCGCGCTGCTGACCTGGCGAACGACAGCAGCGAGCCGTGGGTGATCTGGTGCAACCTCAACGACGAGGGCGAGAGGCTCGCAGCTTTGATACCCGACGCTGTGGAGGTTGCCGGGCGGCATACCACGGCCGAGAAAGAGGACCGGCTGGAGTCGTTCACGCTGGGCAATGACCGGGTGCTCATCACCAAGCCCCGCATCGGCGGTTTCGGGTTGAACTGGCAGCATTGTCCGAATACTGCGATCTTCCCGACCGATTCGTGGGAACAGTGGTACCAGATGATTCGCCGATTCTGGCGGTTCGGGCAGACGCGCACGGTGAAGGCTCACTACATCGTCTCGTCGCAGGAATCGGGCGTGGTGCGCAACGTCATGCGCAAGAACAGCGACGCGGCAAGGATGTTCGAGAGCGTCGTGTCACACATGCTGGCGCACATGCAGCACGCAACACGGAACGAGTATGGCCACATGGACAGCTACAACCCGCAAGAGAAGGTGAGGGTGCCGCGATGGATGTAAAGTGCACGACGCAGGAGCACGGCGACGACTGGACCCTCTATAACGGAGATTCCGTCGAGGTTCTCAAGGCCATGCCGGACGACTCCGTGGGGTTCTCGGTGTTCTCGCCGCCGTTTGCATCGCTCTACACCTACTCGTCGTCTTCTCGCGACCTCGGCAACAGCACCGACTACGACGAGTTTTGGGCGCACTTCCGGTTCATCCTCGCCGACATCCTGCGTGCCACGAAGCCGGGGCGGCTGTGCTCGATCCATTGCATGAACCTGCCGACGACCAAGCAGTGGCACGGGTACATCGGGATCCAGGACTTCCGAGGCGACATCATCCGGGAGATGGAGCGCGCCGGGTGGATCTACCATTCCGAGGTGTGCATCTGGAAAGATCCAGTGACGGCGATGCAACGGACGAAGGCGTTGGGCCTCCTGCATAAGCAGATCTGCAAGGACTCCGCGATGTCCCGCATGGGGATCCCCGACTACGTGTGCACGTTTCGGAAGCCGGGACAGAACCCCGATCCGGTTAGCGGCGAGCTGTCCGAATGGCGCGGAGACAAGTCGTTTCGCAACGACGGCAACCTCTCCATCGACATCTGGCAGAGGTACGCCTCGCCGGTATGGTCGGACATCAACCCGTCACGGACGTTGCAGTACCGCGCCGCCCGCGAGAAGGAAGACGAACGCCACATCTGCCCGTTGCAACTGGACGTGATCGAAAGATGCATCCAGCTATGGAGCGCCGAGGGCGACGTCGTTCTGAGCCCGTTCGCGGGCATCGGCAGCGAAGGCTACTGCGCTGTGAAGATGGGGCGCCGGTTCGTCGGGATCGAGCTGAAGCCGAGCTACTACGACCTTGCGGTCAAGAACCTCCGGCAAGCGGACGCGGAACTCAAACAGACACAGCTCTTCTAGCCATGAGATCCATCATCCACGCCTTCGGCTTCCCGCTGCTCGCCGTCCTGATCCTCTCTCACCGGCCCGTCGAGGCGGCGCTCCTCCTGGCGCTGATCGTCGTCGCCGACCGCGCGAAGGGCTCTCGGCCCGGTTGACGCTCTGTCCTGACCCTTCACGCGGACCTGGGCCCGCGTCGTCCTTGCGGCGGCGCGGGCCTTCTGCTACGCCCGGCGAACCATGAGCAAAGCCATCTTCCTTTCCATCGACGACATCGGCATCGCAGGCGTCGGCGCCTACGCTGCGCAGATCCAGATCGAACGCCCGCCCCTGACGCCGACGATGGACGCGCTCGCGACCGCCGGCGTCCGCTACACCAACTGCCGCGTGAACCCGGTGTGCGGCGCGACGCGCGTCGAGTGGCTTACCGGGCAGGCGGCCTGGCGCACCGGCATCGGCACGAACGTCTTCAGCTCGTCGCTCTTGCCCAACGGCACCGAGAGTTGGATCCCCGCGCAGGACTCGCGCCCCTGGGGGCTCATCGGGAAGTTCCACCTGGGCCACGCCGGCAACGGATTCGACCCGACCGGGTATATGGGATTCGACCGCTACGTCGGCCCGCTCGCCAACCTGGTGGGCAACTCGGTCCTCGGCTCCGGGTCGATGGGCTTCTACTACTGGGATCGCTTCGACAGCGCGAGCACGAAGACCGCATTGATCGGGGAGCGTGACGAAGATGGGTTCGTCATCGAGAACCCTGACAACTACAACCCGACCGTGCTCGTCGATGATGCGATCGACTGGGTCCAGGGTGAGTCCGGCGACTGGGTCCTCTACCTCGCGATGAACACCGTTCACGACCCGCTGCACCTCCCCCCGGCGGCGCTCCTGTCTGCGGGTTCCCAAGTCATCCGTCAGCACATCATCGACGCACAGGACAACGACGACCCCAACGCCGGCATCTCAGCGCTGTCGCTCTTCAACCAGTACTCCGGGCTCGGCCTGCGCAACGAGAACGAGTACCGCTGGGAGTTGATCCGCCTCGGCATGGAGGCTCTCGACACGGAGATCGCGCGACTGATCTCGACGCTCGAAGGGTCGGGCGACATCAACTTCGCGACCGACACGACCATCTGGATCACCGGCGACAACGGGCCCGACTTCGAGGTCGTCGTCCCGCCCGAGCTAGGCCAGAACTCGAAGGGCACGGTCTACGACACCGGCACGCTGGTCCCGTTGATCGTCCGCGGCGCCGACGTCTCCGACACGGGCGTTTGCGACGGCCTGGTCAACGCCACCGACCTCTGCGCCGCGATCGCCACGCTCGACGGCGAGACGCTGACCGGGGCCGAGGACGCGAACGACTTCACCGCGACGCTGGCCGACGTCAGCGCCTCGACCGGTCGCACCGTCTCGCTCTCCGAGCAGTGGTCGCCCGAGGGCGTGCCTATCTTCACGGAGGACGGCTTCCAGTCGGCGGGCTTCACCTTCCTCCGTCGCGGCCTGACCGGCGACTACGGCTCCGACGGCCTCTGGAAGCTGATCCGCTTCTACGACGAGCGCGACGGCACGATTCGTCGAAGCGAGCTGTACCGACTGGATGTCGGGCAGTTCGAGCGCCCCAAGGAGAACCTGCTCCGCGCCGGCGTGACCGAGACCTTCGAGTCGTGCGCCGGCGACTGCGACGCCTACACCGCGCTGCGCCGTCTGCAGCGCGAGTTCGACGCCATCACTCCTACCACCTAGCCGAAGAGGGGCCGACCATGTTCCACCACCGACTGAAGCTCTGCATCACGACCGCGCCCGGAGACTCTGCCGAGCACCATCACGAGCTGATCATCGAAGGCGACGCGAGCGCGCGGGCTCGCGTGATCAGCAAGGCGATCGAGTACTCCGACGAGATCGAGGCGAACGTGAAGCCGAACTACCCGCACGCGTTCGTCTCGTGCTTCACCGTGCTCCGCATGGAGGGCGAGGAGTTCCGCGAAGAGGTCGTCGCGATCAAGGCGACCGACGACCTCGACTGGCACCGGCAGCGGAACGGCGTGCTGATGCCGATGGCCGGCTTCTGGCGGACGTCGAAGTGAAACGAAAGAGGCCCCCCACCGAACCGAGAAGTCGGTGGGGGGCCGGGGTGGCCGGGGCCGTTTGACCACCCGATCCTAGGTCGGCGTCGAGGCGTTGTCAGGCGTCGGCCCGGCAACTTCCGCGTCGGGGTTCGCCGTGATGAACACCTTCCCGTCGGCGACCAGCTCCGTGGCCTCCGAGCTGTGCTTCCAGCCGAGCATGCGCGCGAGGTCTGCCGCAGCCTCGACCGGCTTGAACGGCGTGCCGTCGGCGTTCTTCCACGGCGTGAAATGCTTCACCGCCTTCGCCGCGTGCTTGCGTCCACGGCGCGTCGCGAGGCCTGCAGCGATGTTCGTCGCGAAGGCAGCGCCAGGGAGCGCGACAGCCTGGAGCGCGGGGTGGAGCGTGCCGAGGGTCGTCGCGAAGAAGCTCGCGACCGGCCCCCACTTCTCGCGGGTGTAGTTCCGCTCCCACTCGACGAACGCCGCCTCCTTCGCGTCGTAGTCGGCCTGGGCGGCGTCCAGCGCCGCGCGCGTCTCGACCGTCGGGTTCGCGGCGTACGTCGCCCTCGCCAGCTCCAGGGCGCTGTAGGCGGCATCCAGTTCGGCCGTGCGCTTCGCGTGCTCTTCGACGACGGCGGGGTTCGGGTCCTGCGCCGGGTACGGCGCGCGGCAGCTCGTCGCGAGCCCGATCGGCGCGAAGAGGAACGGCACGAGGGCCACGGTGTTCAGCAGTCGGTTCATGGTTCAGTCCTTCCGCCCGCCCATCGCCTTGACGACGATCGCGAGCGCGGTCGCGATGTACGTCGCGATGGCGTATGGCCCCGCCGGGTCGAACGTCGGCGCGACCGCATCGGGCTGCGCGTACGGGTCGATCGGATCGGGGTCGGGTCGATTGAGGATGACGCTGCCGCCGAACCGCTCCGGCGGCATATCCGGCGTGAGCTGGAACGACGCGAAGGCTCCGTAGAACGGACCGCTCGCGTCGGCAGCGACTACGGAGAACGGATCGTCGAGCTGCGTGCGCTGCTCGAGGACGCCGCCGAAGAACCCCGCGCGAATCCCGTGGCAGGACGGAAGCAGGACGAGAACGATGACGGCGGCGGGTTTCAACTAGCGACCCTCGCGGCTCGGCTGGATCGGCGCGAGGGCAGGGGACCCCATGATCACCGGAGCCATCGGAGCGCAGGGCGGCTTCGAAGCCTGGCGACGCGCGACCTTGGCGTCGTGGCGCGCTTCGCACTCCTCCTCCGTCTCGTCAGGTTCGCAGGTCGTGAGCACGCACGTGGACGCCTTGTTTCCACTCCCGGGCGGGGCTTCGTACTGCCAGCAATCGATGTAATCAGGGAACATCCGAATGTCTCCCTCTACGGTTGTCTCTCTAGGAACAAACGAAAGCCCCACGATCAGGGCCACTAAGAACCAGGCCGTCGCGAACGCGACGGACGCGCGTCCGATTACCCGGCGCCATTTCCGAACTTCATCCATAGCAAGAGCCCACCCATGACGCCCGTCGCGAGAATCGAGCCGAGGACGCCGAGCATCATCTTGCGAACGTCAGCGCGGGCCTCGTCGCGCTCCTCGCGCATCTCGTCCAGGTCCACGCGAAGCCTCGCCATCTCGGGTTCAGCCGCAGCGCGCCAGCGAGAGATCTCCTCCACGCGCTCGAAGACTTTCTCTACCTGTGTTGCCATGCGAGCCTGAACCTGAACGTCGGATTCGATTCGGATCATCGTCTCGCGAACGTCCGTAAGGCCCTCGCGCAGTGACGTGATTTCCGCAGCCAGTCTGGTGAAGAGCTGCTCGACGAGCTTCACATCCTCGGTCATCGCGTTTCACCGCCTGCCCCGTACACGGCACCGAGCTTCGCGACCATCCGCGCAGCGTCGCCGCCGAATACGGCGATGCCCACGACACAGCTGCGATCCTTCCACTCGATGGACTGCTTGATGATCTGCCAGATCGGGGCACCCTCCAGGGGGTCACCAGGCACTTCGGGGACAGGCTCTTCGGTGAAGTAGGGCCGCGGGGAAGCTTCGAGTGCAGCCATGTCATTCCTTGCAAATGTTAGGGCAAGCTCGGCACCCCAGACCTCAGAGTCACGAGCGCCAACGTATTTTTCCTTTGGGACAGCCCAACGCAGGGAATATGCGTTGTTGATCCAAACCATGCGCCCGTCTCTCTCGTCGGGCTCCTTGATCCAGAAAGGGACAGGGAGCGCGTCCAAAGCAGCGTAGAGCATCGCGCGATCCTCTCGTGTCGCGCGGTACTCCTCCGAAGCCATATCCGCTAGCTCCCTGAGGTCCATTGGTGCCTAGAACGTGTAGTAGACGCCCGCCGCCGGATCCGGGATCAGAGTCACAGAGTCGCCCGGCGTGAGAACGTGCGTGCTCGTGCTGCCGTTGATCAGGTTCCCGCTCGTCGTGAGCGTGACGTTGTTCGAGCTGCCGACGTTCTTGTAGTAGAGCGGCGTCTCGGCGATCGTCGTGATATTGCTCGGGTCGTTCAGCGTGACGTTGAAAGCTCCTCCGCTCGCGTCGCAGAACCAACGCGTGACCCACCAGTTCGTCGAGAGCCACGGCGACTCGTCGGCCGTGATCTCCTTGAAGCCGTTGAGCTTCCAGGCGACGGGCGTCCATCCGCCGGCGACGTTCTGAAGCTCGATCCACTCGCCGGGGTAGTGAAGCCGGACGATCTGGGAGTCGTCACTCTCGTTCAGGACGTCGATGTAGTACTGGTTCAGCCCCTGGCCGTGGACGATGCGCGCGTTGCGCCCGTTCCAATCGGCGTCGTCGTTCAGCTTCACGTCGAAGTTCTGCGCGCCGAGCTTGTTCACGAACACGACGACGTCGACACCTTCGGTCTCAGCGCCGCCACCAGGCGAGACCGCGACCTCGGTCGTGCTCACCCACTCGCTGTCGCTGATGCTCGACTCGTAGAAGTACTCGGGCGCGCGCGGGCCGTTGTCGAGTTCCCACATCGCGATCCACGCCGTGTTCGCGCTGTTCCGCTGGTACACCCACCCGAGGTCGGTGCGGTACGCGAACTGCCCCGCGACGGGGTTGGTGGGGAACGACGTCGCCGCCTCGTTCGAGCGCACGGCGTTCGCCCGCTGGTTCAGTTCGCGGGCCAGCTTCGAAACGGCAACCTCGGGCTGCGCGTCGGACAGGGGGAAGGTGCTCATGGGGATCAGGAACGCAAGGGTGAAGGCCGCGCAGGCGGCCAGGGTGTTTCGGTTCATCGAATGCGTGTGATGTTCAGGTTGCCGAACGTGCCGTAGACAGTCGTGTTGCCCGTGGCGAAGAGGAAGTTGAACGCGAGCACGCGGATCTTCCAGGTCGCCAGGAGCCCGACGCTGACAACGGCGTGGAGGTTGGCCGAGGACGACGCAGCGCCGCTGACGATCGCCTTGCCGCCGGGCAGCGTGTTCCACGACGAGCCGTTGTAACGCTGGATGTCGATCTCGAACGTCGTCGCGTTTACGAAGAGCAGGGACAGGTTCGCCTCGATGTTGTACTCGCCGTCCTCCTCGACCGTCACCTCGCTGTTGCTCGTCGACGTCGAGTGCGTGAACTCCGGCGTGACCGTGCGCTGCTGGTTCCACGGGAACGCCGTGAACGTGCCGATATCCTGGTTCGCCGACTGGTGGACGTAGCACTTGCCTGCCGGGCCGACGAGATAGCCGCCCGCGATCGGCGTGTCGCCCTGCGCCCAGACGCGCGGGCTCGGTCCGTCCTGCGTCACGATCAGCTCGCCGTTCAGCGGCGTGATCGAGGTACGATCCGCGCTGTCGCCCGTGCGGTGCCGATGGATGACCTGGCCGTCGTAGTCGCGCCCGCCCATCAGAAGCTCCCCCCGAAGGTGACGACCTGCGCCGGCTCGGTGATGCGGAACGCGCCGCGCCAGACCTCGACGTTCCAGTCCTCGCTCGGTCGCTCGATCGAGATGCGGAACGCGAACGAGCGCCCGGTGTAGAGACCCGGCCGATACTCCTGCCAGTCGGTGCCCGGCGTCGCGGTGTCGCTGAACGCGATCTCCAGCGTCAGCTCGACGTCGCCCTGGTACTGCGTCGGGATGTCGGGGTAGTCCGACAGCGGGCCCTCGACCGACCAGTCGCGCACCGGCCCGCGTCCGCTGAACGGCTCGGTGAACTCCTGCAGGCTGATCGGGTGGATCTGCGAGCCCTCGATGTACCAGAACACCGCGACCTGCTGACGCGAGCCGAGGTCGTACTCGGGCGAGGTCCAGGTGCCGACCGTCGAGGTGCTCGCGTCCGTGAAGCGCAGCACCTCGTCGCCGTCGATCTGCGTCTCGTTCTCCAGCTCGCTGAGCGCCACGCTACCCGAGTCGCCGGTCACGCTGTTCCAGGGCCCGTCCTCGAACGAGTCCTCCTTCAGCGTCGTGCCCGGAGCCGTGAAGGTCGGTCGGCTGACGATCGCCTCGCTGAACTGCCCGTTCGCGTACTCGTGCCTGACGACCAGCTTCGGTGCCGTGCGGCTCTGGGAGGACGTCGGGAGGGAGAGCCAGGCGTCGGTGGGGCGGCTCCACTCGCCGGGGACGAGGGTCGCGATGTGCTGCCCGAGCTTCCAGCCGCCGGCGCGGACCTCGGTCCGAACGGGCCGCGCGCGCTCCGTCGAGGTCGGCTCGGTGACGCGGTAGAGCACGGAGGTCCCCGTCTGACGCGCCTCAAGGCCCCGTGGTGCGCTCGGGGCCGGTCCGCGGCCCGTGAGGACCACGCGGGCTTTGCGGGCCCTGAGCGGCCCCAGGGACGCTCCAGCGAGGCCCCTGTGGGACGCTGCCACCTCGACGACGTCGCCAGGGGCCCAGGAGCCGCCCGGGAGGGGGAACGTGCCCAGGTTGCTGCCGGCGGGGATGGTCCCGACGGCCGACCAGGGGAGGGGCTGCCCCACGCCGCCCCCCGAGGCCCGGCGGGCGAACACCTGGACGTCCCCGGCCGCGGCCGAGAGGTTGTCGCTGGGGGCCCGCTGGACGCTCACCAGGAGCCCCTCGGAGCCGGAGGTGCCGAAGCTCGACGGGCCCGCGGCCTCCTCGACCGCGACCGACTGCAGCGGGGGCGGCATCGAGACCTCGGACGGGTCGTACAGCTCCGAGCCGGACTCGTCGGGGAGGTCGGGGAACCCGGTCTCGTCGTAGACCTCGTCGTAGTAGGCCGCCGCCCGGATCTTGAACCGGAGGTCGATCGTCATCTCGACCGCGACGACCTGGAACTCGCGCGTCACCTCGTCGGTCGAGCCGATCGCCCAGTGCGCGTCGGCGAGCGCGACGCCGCCACCGCCCGAGGTGATGACCGCGTCCAGGGTGATCGTGTCGCCGGCCTCGTAGGAACCGGCCGCCGTCACGACGTTGGCGACGAAGATCGAGCCGTCCTGCGTCTGCAGCGCGGCCTTGTAGCTCTCGGTCGGCTGGAGCGTGACGGGCACGTCGAGCGTGAACGTCGTGCCGCCGGCGATCGCCGGGAGCCTGCCTGCGAATCCGAGCGCGGGGCGGGCAGCGGAGAGGAGGAAGACGTCACCAGGCTCGACCGCGAGCGCCTCGGCCAGCGTCTCGAACTCGACCCACTGGCGCGTGAGCTGGTTCGCGTTGATGGCGAAGCGACCCGCACGGCGGATCTCTGAGGGGCGTGTGACGACCGACGAGGAGAGCGCACGCGTCACGCGGCGATCGGTCGACGCGTTGTTCAGCCCCGTGTCGTCGACCGGTAGCGAGTCCGAGCGGTACTGCTTGTTCCGGTTCGGGAACGTGTAGCCGACCGAGTTGAACTCCTCGTCGGCCGCGATCGAGGACGTCGTCAGCGTACCCGGGATGATGTTCGCGTCGCTGAACATCTGCACCGGCTCGCGGATATTCTGGATCGCAACGGAGACGCGGTTGCCGACACGGAAGAGCGACGCGCGCCCGGCGTGCGCGACCTGCACGATGGCGTCCCACGCGCTCTGGTTCTCGGCGTCGAGCACAACGTCGGCTTCGTGCCGCGGCTCGACCGCAGTGCCCGCCGTGAACGTCGCCTCGGGCAGGAGGATCGACGGGCCGGGCGGATCGAGGATCGTCGGGTTGCCGATGTCGGCGAGGTCGAACTCGATCGACTGGATGTTCCCAGACGGATCGACGGAGAGTAGGTCGGCGGTGAAGTCGTTCGGCCACCCCTGCGCGACCTGGGCCGCGGGGATGCCTGAGACGGTCACCTGCGTCGTGCTGTTGTTCCAGCCGACCGGCACGGCCTTCACCGCCGGGTCGCTGTTGACGTTCGTCACCGTGAAGATCAGCCGGTTCGGCACGCCGGCGACCCAGCGCATCTCCGTGACGTAGCCCGATCCCGAGGGCGCCGGCGACCACACCTCGGACTGGTTGCTGACGTTGAAGGCGCAATGTTCCGCCCAGGCGAGGAACTTCGGCAGTACGGGCGACTGGTCGATCGAGAAGAACTGGTCGAGCCCGACGAGCGGGTTCGTCAGCATGTCGAGCGCGATCCACGCGTTGTTCCGCGTCCAGATCTTGTTGAAGACCGGCGCGTCTTCGTCGACGCCATCCCACACGTTGACGCGCAGGCCGCGCACCGGGATCGAGATGTTGGGCCGCAGGTTCGAGAGTTGGTCCTGCGCCGGCAGGCGGATCGAGACGACCGCGACCTTCGGGTAGGAGAACTCCGTCGTCGAGATCACCGACGCCGTCGAAAGCTCGACCTTGTCCGCGAGGTCGTCGGCGTTCTCGACCAGGTCCACCCGCTGCACCTCGATCGCGTACCGACCGCGAAGCGGGGACCCGGCGAACGGCTGCGCAGAACCGGTGAGGCCGCGCACGTTACCGATCCCGAGCGATCCGCCGATCGTGCTGTCGGGCCAATCTCCAGAGGACCAGCCGGCGCCGGCACCAAGGTTCGGGCCAAACGACGCGGTGTAGTACTGGAACGTGCCGCCCGTCGACGAGTTGTAGAACCGCATCGAGTGCCCGTTGCCCGAACGGTCGAGCAGGCGCTGCTGGCTGCCGCCGATGTCTTGGACGTCGGGCGTGTCCATCTCCCACCACGCCTCGACGTCCTCGTTCGCGAGATCGGGGATCGAGGCGCTGCTGTACTTGAAGAAGATGGCGTCGGACTCGATGACGTCGTTGTAGATCACGACGCGGTCGTAGATGCGGCGGCCGCTGTAGACCTTGAAGCGGATCCCCTGGCCGCCGACGGAGTTGATCACGACGGGCCCAGCGCCGGTGCTCGCAGCAGGAAGGTCGGCGTTCGCAGGCCACTTGAACTCGATCGTCGAGATCGTTTCGGCCTGCAGCGTGCCGTTCATGTAGATGCGCCCGCGGTTGTTGCCGCTGCCATCGAAGTCCCGCTCGTAGGTGATGAAGACCTGGACCTTCTCGTTGAAGCCGGAGGTCTGGCCGTTCACCTGCTCCTGGTAGTCGTCGGGGAGGAACGTCCCCTCCGGGCAGTCGACGATGAAGTCGCTCGCCTCGCATCGAACCCAGCCGGTGTCCTCACCGAGGCCGACGCCGTCGCCCCAGTAGAAACCGATCACCTTGTTCTGCCCCACCGAGCGATCGTAGATGCCGAGGCCAGTGAACGCCGCCGGGCCTGCGTTCGCGTCGGGATCCTGGCCCTGGAACGAGTTCAGCGCGCCAGCGAGATCGTCGGTGATGTGCATGAGCACCGACTCGAAGACGCCGGAGACGTTCGAGCCAGTCAGCTGCACCCACATCTCGATCGAGAGCTTCTCGACGTTCTGCCCCTCCAGCGGCCAGGTGGTGTCGAGGTCGCTGCCGGCGTTGTAGCCCTGCGTCACCCCGCTGGAGATGAACGAGTTGAAGAAGATGCCTTCGGGTACCAGGAGCGCCGGGCCGAGCGCAGGGTCGTACAGCGGCAGGAAGAACGACTCGCTGAACGGCGAGAGCAGCGCGCGCTCGACGTCGAACGCGATCCCATCCTCCGGCGAAGCCGAACCGCCGGGGAAGTAGTCGCCGGTCGGAGACCCGCCGCCATCGAGCGCGCGGTACCGGATCTGCAGCTCGACCTTCTCCGCGAGAAGCGAAGCGCCGCCCTGCTTGTAGAGGCCGAGGGGGAAGCCGAAGTTCAGCAGCACGCCGTCGCCCGCCTCGGGCATCGTGTACGTGACTGCGTTCGTCCAGTCGGTCACCGCCGCGAGGCCGTCGTCGATGTGGTTGTTCGTCAGCGGCAGGCCGATCTCCGAGATGACCGCGGTCGTGGGAGCGCCGGGGATCGGCTCCTGATCCGGCGTGCCCATCCGCACGTCCAGCTCGACGCCCTCGTACTCGGTGATCGGGTTCTCGTTGATCAGGATCGACTTCGGCAGCTTGCTGCCGGCGATGTTGTCGCGGTCCTCCGTGATGCCAGCGATCGACTCGACCTCGCCCCAGGAGAGCGCGAGCGTCAGCGTGAGGAACTGCTGCGGCTGCGGGGATCCGGTCGCCACGACGCGCTGCCCGATCACGATGCCCCCGACGGCTCGCTCGCCGTAGATGACGGGGAGCGGGACGCCGACCCCGGAGTAGAGCGTTCGCGTTCCGCCGAACGTGAACGACTCCGAGGGCTTCGAGTCGTCGCCGATCGCCTTCGGCGGGTCGGGCTTGCCGATCAGCTTCGAGACCAGCGCGCCGACCGCCGCGTAGATCGCGATCTCGATCGCCTTCGTGAAGAGCCAGGTCACGGCCGACACCGGGTCGCCGGGCGACTCGATGCACATCACGACGTCGCCGGGGAGGACGTCCTCGTCGGGCTCGGCGATGCGTCCACCGATTCGGAAGATTGCCTTCGCGTGATCGGCGGTCGGGTGGAGGTCGGCGACCTTGAGTCCCTCGCGCCACGAGACGATGTCACGCTCGATCTCGACGTCGAACCAGTTCCGCGGCCTGACTGCGACAACGTGCTTCATCCCTGGTCTCCGACGAAGCGGTAGATCCCCATCACCTGCGGCGTGCGATCGAGGTGCTGGATGAACGGGTAGCCGGCCTTGCGCGAGGTGGTGATGACCTTCGCGAACGGCTCGGTCGAGATGACCACCGAGAGGTGGTGCCGCCCGAACTCCTGCGAGCCAGCGGAGAGGACGACGTCGCCGATCTGGGCATCCTCGACGAGCTGCCAGCGATGCCCCTGCGTCTGCAGGTAGCGATCGACGAGGCGCTCCAGTTCCGCGGTGCCGATGTCCTTGCTCGACATCCAGAGGTCGCTTTCGCGGACGTCGATGTCGAAGAACTCGGTCAGGACCCGGTAGGCGAGCTGCCCGCAGTGCAGCTCCCGCCAGGGAATCTCCATCAGGTCCTTGAAGTCGCGCGAGGTCATTGTCCAGCCAGCGGGAGTCCAGGGAACAGCCCGATCCGCTTCGGGTGATCCTGCGGACGGCCGTCCGCCACCTCAAGGGCGCCGCGGGCCTCGCACTCGGGGATCGTCTTCCCGCAGGCGCCCAGCGTGGCCTGCCCGGGGTCGAGCCCGGCGATATCGAAGCCGCAGCCGTCGTCGCCGTAGTTGTGCCAGCAGCCCGTACGCGAGACGCGGAACTGGGGCGCGGTGACGTTGTTGAGGGCGAAGCTCGACAGGTTGAACGTGATCGTCGAGTTGTTCTCCGACGCGGAGCGGATCTGCACCGGGAATTCCATCTTGGCGTCGGCGTTGTCCAGCGACGCGGCGTTGACGAGCGTCAGCTTCGCGTCGCGCCCGACGAGGTAGTCGTTGTTCAGCAGGATCGCGAGCACCTCCCGCGTCACGTTCCCGATCGTCAGCGGCAGCGACGGGAGCGAGCCCTCCGTGTCGATGCGCACGTCACCGAACGAGAACGGCGCGGGGTAGAACTTCTGCGGGATGCCGGTGTTGTCGGCGTCGAACTCGACGACCTTCGTGTAGTTGCAGATGCGCAGCGGCTTGATCGGCGTCGTCGGAACGCTCGTCTCGACCAGCCACACCCACGGGTACTGCTGGAACCGCTCGTCCTTCGCGAGCCGGAACTCTTCGGGGATGTCTCTCATGCCAAGTCCGTCCAGGTCGAGCCGTACTGCGCGGCGAAGTAGCTCCCGATGCCGTTGATCTCGTCGTCGGTGAGGCCGCGCGAGAAGGCGGCGACCTCCTGCAGGAACAGCCGCGTGCCGATGTCGGCGTCAGGCGAGAGCGCGGTGCCCTCCGAGGTCGACGACTGGAAGATCGACTGGAAGAGGGGAACCGCCAGCGGCAGCGCCGGAATGGACGCCGAGGTCGAGGCCACTGCCGCGCCGCCGCCGTCGTAGATCCGAATCGGCGAGTTCGGCTGCCAGCGCACGACGATCGTCTTCGCTGCCGTGGAGCCGCCGAGGTCGTAGCCAGAGAGCGCACCCCCCGCGATCACGACACCGGGCACCGCGTAGAACTGCGACGTCGTCCAGCCGACGCGGCAGATCTCGTTCCCGCTGGGGTCGGCGAGCCGGAGGATGTGCTCGCTCGCGCCGTAGCCCGACGTCGGCGGGATGATGTGTGCGATGAACGTGAACCCCGACTCGCCCCACCACGGCAGGACGTAGAAGTTCAGGTTCGGATTCGCGAGGTAGTAGACGTCGTTCTCGCGCGACTCGATCGTGCGCTTGCCGTTGATGACCGCCGTCGACGCGAACTCGACGAGCCCCCAGCGCGGGGTGCCGTTGCCCACCGAGTCCGAGAAGGCCGCGCTGAGGTGACGACCGACCGAGCCGTCCGTCGGGGAGGGGTACTGCGCGTCGGCGTTCGACCAGCGATCGACGGGACCGAGGAGCGAGGTGAACGTCTTCGTCTTGTCGTCGGGGACCGCGTCGGGCGTCGGCGAGATCGTGAAGCAGTTCGTCTGCGCCGAGCACCAGAAGAGGCGACCGGGCGCCTGCGCCGGCGTGAGGAGCGCGGGCGGGCTGTCCACGTAGTCGAGCCGCTCGATCAGGTCGAAGGTAACCTGCGTCTGCCCGGGGACGATCGGCGTCGCGGTGAACTGCGGGCGGCCGAACGAGAAGGTCCCCTGCGCTTCGTCCGGCGGCGTCCAGAGGAACGGGATCTCGCTCGCGCGGTGGTCGTTGAAGAACGTGCGGAACGCCGTCAGCTCCGAGTCGGAGAGCAGGAACGACACGCTCTCGAACCCGCGCCGCGAGACCTCCCCGCGCAGCTTGCGCACGGGGTGGGACGACTCGTACCGGGCGACGTCGATGTGCGCGAGCTGCGCGCGGCGCAGCGGCTGCAGCGGAGCGTTCCCGGTCCCGACGCCGTCCGTCAGGTTCCCGGTGACCCCGCTGACCTCCGACCGCAGGACGATCGAGTCGCCCTCGATCGCGAAGGTCAGGTTGTCGAGGGGGCCCTGGGCCCAGGTGTCGATGTCGGTCGCGCCGGTCCCGCCGGGCGTGAGGATGTGGAACCCCTCCAGCTTGCCCGACGCGATCCGGTTGGTGCTCGCGTCGCGGATCGTCCCCGCGCTGTCCGCGAACACGTTGTCGGCGGCCGTCTCGGCGACGAGCACGATCTGCGTCCCGCCGAGGTAGGCCGCGAGCGTGCTGGCCGAGTCGGGCTGCCCGGAATTCGAGCGGCTCACCTGCAGCTGGACGACGTACTGGGTCGAGAGGGCCAGCGTGATCGACGCCTGCGCCAGCAGGGTCTCGGCCCCGGAGTTGACCCGGTAGAGCAGCGCGACGGCGTCGGGGGCCGGGCGGACGTCCAGGCGGTAGCCCGTGAAGGTCCCGTCGGCCGCCAGCGCGCCCCGCACGAAGGGCCCGGCCGTGGTGTTCACGTCGGCCAGCTCGACCGTCACGGCCCGGTTCTGGTTCCGGTCGTCGTCGACGGGGCGCTGGGAGGCGCTGTACGCCCGCGTACGGGCCGCGGCGCTGATCCCGGTCGTCGTCGCCGCAGACCCCTCGAAAGCCCAGGAGACGCCAGGAGAGACGCCGTGCGTGGCCGGGAAGTACCCGCCGAGGGTCGCGACCTGGCTCTGAGCCGCCTCGAAGTCGATCAGGAGTCCCAGGGACGGGAAGTCGATCCCCGTCCCGACCCCGGAGAGGCTGGTCGCGGCGAGGTGCTGCAGGGCCGCGGCGTCCAGCTCCAGCCAGTAGAGCCGGAGGTCGTCGACGCGCCCGTCGAGGAAGTTCGCGGTCGTGGCGCCGGCCGTGCCGTTCCAGCCCACCCGGGTCTCGGTCGCGCCGCGGATCTCCGGGTCCTCGGTCATCGCGCGCTCCACCTGCAGGGTCCCGTTCAGGTAGAAGCGCACCCGGTCGTTCGCCGAGCTGAGGGTCCAGGCCAGGTGCGCCGTCGTCGAGAGGATCGACGCCTCGGCGATGTCGGCGGTCTCGTAGGTGGTCCCCGACGAGGTCCCCGTGCCGCTGACGATCGCGTACATGCGGAACGTGTTCGCCGCGCCGCCCGGAGTCAGCCCGAGCGTAAACCCGATCGACTGCCCGTTGCCGAGCGAGAGGAAGTCGTCCCAGAGCACGTTGCCCGCGGCGTTCGCGTCGAGGTTCGTGCGGCACGCCCAGGTGAACAGGGTCGCCGAGCGCAGCGGGATCGCGCCGACGTAGCCGGCGTCGCTCAGGTCGATCGAGAGGTAGTCGCTCGTCGCCGGCGTCAGGTTCATCGACGAGCCCGGAGACGCGGTCGGCGTCTGCGTGACCTCCTCGGCAGCGGTGTCGCGGCGCAGCATCACGCTCGCGTCCTGCTCGACACTGAACAGGTCGTGCGTCCAGTCGCCCTGCACCGAGGTCGCCGGGTCCGACCACGCGTCAGTGAAGGGGCGCCCGAGGTTGATCGCCGCACGCTTGAAGCCGTCGGCGAACAGGATCGTTTCCGCCTCGGTGCGCACCGTGAAGTTCGAGATCGCCGTCACGATCCGCGTCGCGCCGGAGTCGTACTCGCGCTCGCGCTCGATCAGGAACCCGCAGCGGCCAGCCGAAGTGAGCTTCGAGCCCGAGCTGTCGGTGTGCGAGAGCAGCTCCGTCCAGTCGTCCTCGATGTCCAGGATGCCGACCGAGGCGCCGGGAAGCTGGAAGCCGCCGACCGGGCGCGACGGCTTCTTCGGCGTGACGTCGTAGGCCGCGAGGTTCTGCACCTGCGCGGACAGCTCGACGTCGCCTGAGACGTTCGTCACGCAGTCGAGGCGCAGCCGCAGCGCCTTGCTGACGAGCGTCGGAGCGATCAGCGTGAGCGACTTCGTCGCGAGCGTCGTCTCAGTCCCGCCGCTCCACCGCGCGATCGTCAGGTCGTACGCATCGGTGCCGGTCCGCGTGAGCAGCGCGGCGTAGGCGCTTCCATCGACGTAGTGGACGAACTCGGTCCCGTCGTCGGTCAGGGTGCCGCCAGTAGCGCGAGCGAAGACGCCCAGCTCGTACCCGTGATCCTGGGTCGCAACACCCTGACGCGCAGTGAACTTGAAGGCCGCCCGGACAGAGCAGTCGGCCTGAAACGACTGCCGGCGCATGAACGCGACGGGCACGTCGTCGTTCGTCGCGATGTCCTCTTCGCCGATCGCCCACGCGCGCCCCGGACCGACCGCGCCGCTGCGAACGAGGAGCCCAGCGTCCACGCCGCTCTTCGGCTCCCAGCCCAAGTACCCGAGCAAGAAGGTTCCGTAGGGATCGGAACCAGCGTTGCCGTAGTCGAAGGAGTCGTCGGAGGGGATGACGTGCATGGCTCATGCGCTGTTCGCGACACTCCGAACCTCGGCGCGGAGCCCCGGGCTCGCCCCACGAATCCCGTCGGCGACGATGCCGGTGAGCAGATCTCGCGTGGAGCTGCGCACGAGCTGATCGTTGAACGATGCGGCGTCCGTCGCGCTGACGTCGAAGCGGAAGTTGTAGATCGGCGCCGAGTCGCCGCCCGCGGCTTGCTCCGGGAAGCCGCCACGGAAGTCGACGGGGATGCCCTGCGCGTCGCCGGGGATCGGCACGAACGCCTCGCCCTTGAACGCGGGCGACTGGTCGCCGAACAGGGCGACGGTTGGGTCACGCACGACCCCGCCGGTCGGGAACGCGCCGAAACTGATCGGCTTCCCGCCGCTCGTGAGCGTGCCACCCTGCGAGAACGAGAGCGTCCCACCCTCGCTGAACCCGAGCCCCGTGAAGATCGAAGATGTCAGCTGTTGCGCGGCGACGCGTGCAAGGGAGCGAATCGCCGTGTTCGCGAAGTCCTCGAAGCCGCGCTCGCCGTCGGAGAGGTTGACGAGGAGGCCCTCGAACGAGTCCTGCGCGACCGCGGAGAACTCGTCGATTGCGTCCTTCGTCTCCTCGACGCTCTTCTTCGTCTCCTCGGTGTCGCCCTCGACCTTGACCTCCACCTTCACCGGCGGCGCCTCGGCCTCGATCTGCATGACCGTCTCCTTGACCTCCTCCGGCATCGGCGGAAGCACCTCGACGGGGATCTCGGCCGGGTTCGCGATCTCGACCGCGGCCTCCCACAACTTGTCGATCGCGTTCGCCAACTCCTCGGCGTTGCCCTCGCCGGTGAGCGGGCCGAGCGACGTGTCGCCGAAGCCGAGCAGATCGTCGATACCGAGCGCGCCGGTGCCGTCGGGGCGCGCGCCGAGGATGCGCTCGACGGCGTCGCGCTGGATCTCGCCCAGTCGCTCGCCGGCGTCCTTCGCGGTCGCCTCGGCAGCGGTGAGCAGGTTGTCGACGTCCTCGGTGAAGCCCTCGGCGATGTTCGACGCGCTTCCGCGGATCACGGCCGCAGCACCGCTCGCCGCGAACGAGAGATCCTTGTCGAAGAACGCGACGAAGCGCGCGGCGCCGTCGAGGATGTCGGCGAAGCCCTCGATCCCCTCCCGCACGAAGAACGAGAAGGCCGCCTGCAGGGGCTCGAAGCCGCTGCGCGCGAGGCCCAGCAGCTGCTCCTGGATCGGGAGGATCGTCCCCTGGAAGGCCGTGAAGCCCAGGATCAGCGAGTCGACGCCGACCTGGAGTGCGTTGAAGACGATCGCGCCGGTCTGGCCCAGCGCACTGAAGATCGGCCCGGCGTCGGCGACTGTGTCCGTGAAGCGCTTCACGCCCTCGCCGACGTCCTCGGCGATCTCGAAGAATCCCTCGAAGTCGTCGGAGAGCCCGCTGATGTTCTCGGTCAGCGTGTCGGCGTCCTGCCCCGTCTGCAGGAAGCCCTCGGCCGCAGCGAAGGCGGCCTTGAGGATGATCTCGAACGCCTCGGCACCGGCGGTCAGGCCGATCGTGACCAGGTCGACGATCTCGTCCAGGCCACCCAGGTCCGTCACCAACTCGTTCACCAGCTCGATCAGCTGGCCGCCCAGCTCGACGCGGACCTCCTCGAAGGCCGCCTGCAGGCGCTTGACGCGGTTCTCGAACGACTCCGCGGTGCGAGCCGCGTCGCCCTGCGCGTCGGTCGTGGAGCGCAACGTGATCGCGACACGGGCGTACGCTTTCTCGGCCTCGGTCGCAGCCTTGACGCCGCCCTCGATCCCCTGCGCGAGCAGCTCCTGGTTGAGAGTCTCCTGGGTGATCACGACGCCGAACTGTCGCAGCGTCTCCGTGTTGCCGACGATCGCCGACTGCAGGGCCTTGATGACTTCGGCGTCCGCGCGGTTGTTGAACGAGCCCAGGTCGACGCCGAGCTGCACGAGCGTCTCAGAAAGCTCCAGCGCCTCGTCGCGCGCGAAGCCCAGCGGGACGAACGTGTCCTGCAGCGTCGAGAAGAAGTCGGTCAGCGCGAAGCGCGAGCGGCCAGTCTCGTCGGCGATGCGCTGCACCGCGTCGGTCGCCTCCTCGGTGACACCGCGGAACACGACGTCGAACTTCGATTGCGCCTCCTCGGCGTCGCTGGCCTGGCTCAGGAGGTCGGTGCCGAGCGAGAACGCCGCCCGCCCGCCGGCAGCGGCAGCGAGACCGACGCCGAGCCCGAGGAACGCACCACGGAGGCTCGTCGCGGCCTTCGTCACGCTCGACGTGCTCCGACGCACGCGGTTCATCGTGCGGTCGGTCGTCTGACCGAACTTCCGCACCTCGCGACCGGCGTCCTCGAAGGCATCCTCGATCTTGTCGCCGGCGCGCTTGCCCGCGGTACCGATCTGCTTGAAGTCGCCGACGAGGCCCTGGTCCTCGCTGCGGAAGGAGACGACGAATTCGCTGCGGTCGGTCATCGGTGCTTCGCCTGCGCGGCCCTGCGCGCGCTCTCAGCCTCGCGCTGCGCCGACTCGCGCTGCGCCTCACGGATTCGACCCACCTCGCTCCGGTACAGCTTCACCGCCTCGTAGAGCGAGTTCGGCTGGTCCTGCCAGGGCTTCCCGTCAGGCCACTCGCCCCACGCCGTCAGGTTCTCGGCGACCTCGGCGACCATCATGCCGAAGTCGTCGGTCTGCGAAGACGGGCAGCGGTACCAGCCCTGGGAGCCGGAGCCGCCGCACGTCTCGCAGTCGTCGCGGGTGTTGTGGCACTCGGTACACGTCGACCGGAAGACCTCGCTGACGGCCGGTCGATCGCATCCCCAGCGCTCGCGCAGCGCGGCGCGACTAGGACGACGGCACACGGTGCAGTCCGGCGCGCCGTCGTCGAGCCGATGCACGCGATGCGCCGCCGCGATCACTTTTCCCCCTGGTCGCCTCGCAGTCGCGCCTCGGCGAAGACGTGCAGGCCGAACTCGGCGACGTCGGCAGCGGGGAGCAGGTCGAGGTCGCCGGGGATCTCGATCGGCCTCACGCTCCCGTCGTCCTCCTCGATCTCGGCGTTGCGGATCTCCTCGGTCACGATCTCGACCACCTCGTAGGCGGTGTCGATCGTGAACTGGAACTCGCCTTTCTCGCGAAGAACGATCTCCGACACGGCGGAGAACTCCGCACGCCGAAGCTCCCGATAGACGAACGTCAGCGGCTCGTCGATCGGCTCGCGCACGGGATCGATGACCTCGTGCGTCGGGTTGCCATCCTCGTCGAGAACGGGCTCGCCGTCGTCGTCGAGGATGGGCTCGATGCGTCCGGGTTCGACGACGCGCTTCTGCGACGTCGGGATGAACTCGTGGAGCTTCGGCTTCCGGGTGATGCGCTGCATGGGTACGGCCCCTTTCGGCTAGGTTGGATCAGATGGCGTCCACGACCGCGCGGTCGTAGTTGCAGATGGCGATCTCGGCGTCCTCCACCGAGTCGTACGAGTTGATCTGGACGGTCGCGTCGTAGGTGATCAGTCCGTCCCGATCGCCGGCGTTGAGCGCCTCGTACTGGCAGACGTCCATCGAGATCAGCCAGGCGTCGACGCCCGAGCCGCTCGTGAAGTTGCCGAAGCGCAGCTGCATGTCGAACGTCGTCGCGTTCTTCGCCTTCGTGTAGGCGCCGGAGACGATCTCCTGCACCTGCTCGGGGTCCATCGTCAGCGTCGGCGTGCGATCGGTGATGATGAAGCCCTCCAGGCCTGCGGCGTTGTTTTGACAGGTCCGACGCACGAGGGTCTGCCCCATGTCGATCGTGATCTGCGACGCGCACGGGAGCCAGGTCCGGTTGACGCGGAACTCGGTGCCGAGGAACGTCGGAACGGCGGCCTGCGTCGCACCGCCGGTCGAGAGGTTCGCCTCGTCGGCGACAGCGTTGTAGGCGCCCTGCAGGTTGACGTCCATCGTGGGGAAGCCACCCGTGGGCAGGTTGAAGGTGTTCGAGCCCCGGCAGCCGGCGAACGTCTTCGAGATACCGTCCTCGAAGAACTTCGCGGTGAGCGACTGACCCTGCACCAGCTCGACGGCCGTGGTCGCCTGCGTCGCGCCGGAGTCGACGCCGGTGATGTCGGCAGGCGGCGCAGCTTCGATCGCGAACGGGAACGACGAGTCGTACGTCTGGATGTCGACGTACGCCGAGCCGCCCGAGCCGCCGGTCGCCACGACGCGGCCGTAAGCCACGTCGAGCGCAGTCGCCGCGCTGGTCGTGTCGATCAGCTGGAAGACGTTCTCGCCGACCGTGAACGTGCCGGTGATGGCGCCGGTCGCACGCAGGATCTTCTGCGACGTCGGGACGTAGGCCGTGCCCACACGC
>Ga0180432_10000659_pt1 | contig 57010 bp, 59 predicted proteins | sample SS_ome_10_FD_132414 | JGI IMG/M metagenome (GOLD analysis project Ga0180432, IMG submission 132414) | Hypersaline lake sediment archaeal communities from the Salton Sea, California, USA - SS_1_MS_2 metaG | ecosystem: Environmental > Aquatic > Non-marine Saline and Alkaline > Hypersaline >... | reverse complement strand
ATGATCGCCAGATAACTGAATTTCTTGTGATTATCCACTCCAATATACTGCATAGCGCACCTCCCGTTTATTTCAAGTATACCACTTGCTTCAGTGCGCTAAATTATCATTGTAGCTCCTTTTATTATTATATTCTTTGTTAGAACCCTACTTGACCTCTTGCGCCGTACACAAAGATCGTATCGTTATCGCCGTCATTTTTATTGCCGACACCGTTAGGATTCCATATTATCTGGAAATCAGGGCTTATCGTAAGGTACTCATTGACCTTGTAAGAATAATATGCCTCAAGATGGTTTTCATTATCATGCGGGTTGCCCGCATCGCCGTAATCTTTTCCAGGGATAGCCTGGCCGAAAGCAACGGCTACAAAATCATCTTCTCTGTTCCAGTATTCGCCCATCATCTGGATACCCGCTGACCAATGGTATTCGATATCGCTCACGCTGGGATCCTGCCAGCCGAACCTTCCAAAAAGACCGAAAGTCTCTGTTACTTTTTGATCACAGCTTATGCCAAAACCATGATTATCCTCTTTAGTCTCGGATGTATCTTCTAATTTTGTATGATCTCCGCCATTATACCAGAAAATAGCACGGTAATTGCCTCCCCACTTGTCCTCGTCATAATCAAAAGCTTTGGCAGGCATGAAATTTACCTGAGCGGCAACAAAAGTCTTATCGACCAGATTTTCCCAATCCGCGTCTTCATCCGCCCACGTACCTTCTATTTCTAAAAAGTCAATTTCTTTCGGGGCGATCCTCAAACGTACTCCGGGACCATTATCATCCGGAAAATCAATTACGGGAGAGTTCCTGAACATCCTGCCGATAAACTGTGCCGTTTCATCATTGGCATATTCATTCTTATCGATGTAATTTGTCGTATCTATTTTACCGCCGGTAACGGTGATCTGGTTATCAAATAAGTAATGTTCATACCATACTTCTATTGCATCCACATGTGCATTTGTTCCAGCGGCTGCCTGGTTTACGTTACTAAATACTGAAAGGTCGCTTTCAATAGTATCGCCCTGGCCTGCTTCGAGAAGTATATATCCAAGGCCAAAATCTCCAAACTCTTTTTCTATTTCTATGTCTACTTTGTAACAACCATCAAATCTCGAATCCTCTCCGCCGCCTGCACCATTCGCATTAGGAGTTCCCTGTGCTATGAAAGTCGCCCCCGCGCCTATGCTCAAGCCTTCTTTAGTAAAGAGTTCCTTGACGCCCGTTTTATGAAATATGTGGTCTTCATGCTTTTTTATCTGTTCCCCTTGCTTATCAGTTACTTCACACTGCTCGGCAAGTTTCGCCTCAAGTTGAGTGACTCTTACCTTTAACGCGCTGATCTCCTTCATGAGTTCTTCTGTCGTCGGCTCCTTCCCTCCCGCGAACGCGGCTGCTGCCGAAAATAAAATAATAAAAGTAAGTAATACGGCCTTGAAAGATCTCATCTTTTCTCCTTTCTATACCAATTGCTTTCCTGTCGTAGCGGCATTAAGCTGGGCGAATTTCACGCCTTTAATAGACTTTATTTTACTTGCCAGCTCTTCTACCTCTTTCGGTTTTCCCTTGACCACAATAACTTCAAGACAGTTATTATGATCTATATGAACATGCTGATTGGCGATAATAAGGTGATGGAAATCGTGCTGTATGTCTACGAGGGAATTCAAAAGATCCCTCTTATGATGGTCATAAACAAGATTTATAGTACCGGCTACTTCTTTTTTCCCCAGCCACTCTTTTTTGACAAGTTTTTCCCTGACAAGATCCCTTATAGCTTCCGACCGGTTAGAATAACCTTCCTGTTTAATAAGCTTGTCAAACTTATTTGATAATTCCTTCTCAATGGATACGCCAAAACGTGTTAAAACCGGCATACGATCTCCTTGTGTTACGATTTTTTAAATAGTAACACAAAAGTAAACTTTGTCAAGCCTTTTTATGATGAATTTTTTAACAAATTCTGGGAAGTTGATCGGTCTCAAGCGTGGGAAGAATACGGCTCGATCCGATCCTTGTTTCCAAATAAACTTCTTTTTTGTGTTCTGTTGTAACTTTGCCGATAATGCGCGCGCCGGGACCAATCGCTTTTTTGACCTTTTCTGCGTCTTTTTCATTTACAAAACAAATAAACTTGCCCTCATTCGCCACATATAAAGGGTCAAAACCAAGCACATCACACAATTTCTTGACCGATGGCTTTATCGGGATCTTGTCTTCATCGATTTCGATCCCTAAATTCGAATTATCCGCTATTTCGTTTAACGCTGTAACAAGCCCGCCCCGCGTGGGATCACGCATTACGCTTATCTTTTTAGATGTTTTTAAACATCTTTGGACTTCTTTATTTAGATTACGGCAATCGCTTTTTACCTTTGATTCAAAGCCAAGATTCTCCCTGATATTTAATATCGCCATGCCGTGTTCGGCTATCCCGCCATTTATAACTATTACATCACCTTTTTTTGCCTTTGATCCAATATTATTCCTGGAAGATCCTATAGCCCCTATACCGGAAGTGTTAATAAAAATTCCATCAGCTGCGCCCTTTTCGACAACCTTAACGTCTCCTGTAACCACTTTAACGCCGGAGCGATCTGAAGCTTGTTTTATTGACCGGGCTATTTTCTCAAGAACTGAGAACTCAAGCCCTTCTTCTATTATAAGCGCAAGAGATATAAATAATGGTTTTGCCCCTTTCATGGAAACATCATTGACTGTACCATAAACAGCTAACTTGCCTATATCGCCGCCGGGGAAGAAAAGAGGTTTAATGACGAAGGAGTCTGTACTGAACGCCAATTTTTTCTTATCTACTTTAAGTTCGGCAGAATCTGTCATCTCGTCCAGTATCTTGTTCGAGAACTTTAAACGCAATACCTCAATAAGTTCATGCATCAATCTTCCGCCATTACCATGTGCAAGTGTTACTATTCTCTCCCGCAATTCTTATCCTCCATACTTATAATATGCCGCGCACGTACCTTCAGATGAGACCATACAAGGCCCGATAGGATCCTGCGGAGTACATTTTTTCTTGAACAACTTACAATCCTTAGGGGACTTTATTCCTTGAAGAATTTCCCCGCATACGCATCCCTTTTGCAATTTTGGTTTGGATGTCTTGATCCTAAATTCTCCTTCAGCATCGAACTCTTTATATTCTTTCCTGAACTTGAGACCGCTTTTTGGTATTTCTCCGACTCCACGCCAATTCGCATCACTTACTTCAAATACAGTATTTATTACTTCTTTAGCTTTAATATTCCCATTTTTCTTAACCGCTCTTTTATATTCTATCTCTACTTCGCTTACTCCATTCTTAGCCTGATCGATCAAACGTTTAATGCCTTTAATGAGATCCATATTCTCGAAACCTGTTATAACGCATGGAATTTTATATTTTTCTGCTATTTTTTCATAAGGGATGCTCCCTGTAATAACGCTGACATGACCCGGACATATATAACCGTCGATTTTGACTTTATCGGAACTGGATAAAACTTCAAGCGCCGGAAAGACAAGTTTAAAATTTGATAGAACGAAAAAATTGCGGATTTTTCTTTTTTTTGCTTCAAGTACAGTTGCTGCTATGGTAGGCGTAGTTGTCTCAAATCCAATGCCCATAAACACTATTCTTTTGTCGGGATTCTCAATAGCTATATTTAAAGCATCAAGAGGAGAATACACTACCCTGACATCCGCTCCATTTCTCTTTGCTTCTTCCAAACTTCCCCCGCTACCCGGAACACGCATCATATCCCCAAAGGTAGTCAGAATCACGTCTTTAAGCCCGGCGATCTTTATTGCTCTATCTATATCCTCCTGTGAAGTAACACATACAGGACATCCGGGTCCTGATATAAGCTCGACTTCTTTGGGAAGAAGCCTTTTTATCCCGCTTCTTGCGATCGCCATCGTATGCGTACCGCATACTTCCATAAGTTTTATCTTTTTCATCTCTTTATATCGCTCTTAACTGCCCCTTTTAATTCATTCATTGCCTTTAAGGTATCATCCGCTTCCTCTTTACTTACCTTCCCTATCGCAAAACCGGCATGGATAAGAACATGATCCCCTTTTTTCACTCCATCGAGGATGCCAAGGGAGACTTTCCTGGATGTGCCTCCAAAATCCACTACAGCCGTGTCTTTTTCTATACTTTTTACCTTAGCGGGAACTGCCAGACACATAATACTGCCCCCATGCTATGTTCAGATCGTTCACCGGATTTGCTTTATTTAAAAACACTTTAAACCGCGCTTTCCTCAATTCTTTTATGACCTTTTCCCTTAAAAAGTTGTTTTGAAAACCTCCTCCGCTTAAAGCGATATCTTTTACGCCGCATTCTTTTGATAATTTCTTCACCGTTTCAACAATTACATTGGTCATAGAATTATGAAATTTAGCGGCAATTACGCTTTTTTCTTTGCCTTTTTTAATGTCGCCAGCCATAGCTAAGAATATACTTTTTGTATCAACCTCGTAATGGTCATCATATTTTTCTATTTTAAACTTGTAGCTTTCTTCCAGGTCCCTTTTACATATTGATTCTAGTTTTATAGGCCCTTCCGCTTCACGTGAAGAATATAAACATATACCCAAAAGGGCTGCTGCCGCGTCAAAAAGCCTTCCGCAGCTGGAAGTTAAGGGTGAGTTTATATCTTTATCAAGCATGGAAATAACAAGATCTTTATCCTCTTTTTTTATCTTTTTCAGTAAATAAGCGCCTTTTTTGCCGAGAATACTTAGAGCCATCCGCCACGGCTCGTATACGACCTTATCTCCCCCCGGCATCTTTACATACTTTAGATGACCCAGCCTTTTGAACTTGGGCCCTTTTACTAAAAGAAACTCGCCGCCCCAAATATTGCCATCCGTCCCAAAACCTGTCCCGTCAAAAGAAACTCCTATAACAGGTCCTTTAAGATCATGTTCATATATTATACTTGCTATGTGCGCGTGGTGATGTTGAACAGGTTTAAAGCTTTTGGATGACATTTTAGAACTATATTCTTTTGCAAGCTTTGAGGAAAAATAACCAGGATGGAGATCACAAGTAATAATGTCCGGCTTATTTTTCTTTATCGCTTTTTTGATCTCTTTTTTGAATAACTCGTAGTTCCTGACATCGCTCAGATCGGATATCTCCGGACCAAAATGCACACTTTTACCATCCGAAATGAGAAACCGGTTCTTTATATCAGCTCCTGTCGCAAGAATCGTTTTTCTCATCTTATTTTGACCATCTCTGCGAGGAATAGTTCAAGTGCTCTATTATTCAACATCAAATGATAAGACCTGCACTTTGGTGCCGGGGAACTCGGTGATCTCAAGTTCAGCATCCTCAAGAACTGTACCTTTAGCTAAAACTGAAAAGGTCTCCTTGAACGATTCTTGCTTTATACCAGTAAGGACCCCTACTTTGATATTCACTTTTGTCACTTTCTTGGCGCCTTCTTCATTAGCATGCTTGGTTATGCCTTCGATAATGGGTTTTATTAGATGAGTCTCATGCATGGTTCGCCTCCTTTATCATTTCAGTAATTTGATCGATCGCTTCTTTTATTTTATCCGACATTTCATCCCCGAATGATACTCTCTCCGGCTGGACGGCCAACATGTAGATATCGGCTTTTGTCTCGTTTTCCAGGTAATCCATGAACATGTTCGGGGAAAGATCGTGTGTGGTAAACCCCGTCTTCGATATTTCATCTTTACTTAAAATATCATACTCGCCGGGTTCTAGGCCAAGATGTGCCGCGTCGGCAAGTATTACTGCTTGCGGGCTCTCTTTCACTACCTTACCCGTATAGTTTTCCGGAGCACTGCCTGCATCAATACATACAGCATTGACTTTATCTTTAAGCTTTTCAATTAAAGCAGGGCCAAAAGCATCGTCACCGCGCAGTATATTTCCTATGCCTATAATGACAAGTTTGCCTTTTAATGCTCTTGAAAAAATGCGGGAGACTTTTTGCCTGTTTGATTTTTGAATAGCCATTTCCAGTTCCTTTTAACTACTCTTTTTTCCGGCTTTTTCTTCTTCGGTGGTAAGAGTAGTTTCTCTTCTGCAGCGGGCACAAATGATCTTTACCCTGTCGGATCTGCCGTAATCTTTCATCGCGGATATGATATTTTCATCCACAATACCCAAGCTTTTGAGGCGGGATAAATAAAGGGTAGGATTCGAAAACGCCAATTCACCTATCTTTTCAGCTATCCATTTTAAATGATCTTTGCAAGCGATCACGTCTCCGCAGCATTCGCACAGTTGAAGTTCTTTTTCTATACTTTCCTGTGCCTCTTTGCGGTCGAAGAAAGCAAGCTCCCAATCGGTAGAAAGTTTTATTCCTTCATGATCCGCGATACACGCGGCTTCACACTGCCCGCAGAAAATACAGGTATCTGTATAGTGTATCAATTCCCTTTTCGGGTTGTTTGGATCCGTATGATCTTTGTAATCCAAAGCATCAACCGGGCATACCTGCACACATGCAAGACATCCTACACATTTCTTATCATCATACTTAGGCTGTCCTCTGAAATTCGGATGAGGCGTATGTGCTATTTTGGGGAACTTGGATGTATATGGCCCCCTGAAAAGCGCCTTTATCGCCTCTATTAATTCTCTTATTTTCGGTTTAGGTATTCTCATCTTTTTTATATCTCGCCCTCTTTATCTTCGGCGTATTTATCGATAACGCTTTTATCCCACAACTTAACTCCTGCTCTATGCGCGCCGCGCGCTACCGCATGCGCCGCTACGGGCATTGTCAGCAAAAGGAACAATATACACAAAAGTGATTTAAACCCTGCCGCGGTAAACCCCACGACAAGGAAAGACCCAAACAATATGCTGCAAGTACCCATGGTAACACTTTTCGTAGCTGCCTGAAGCCTGTTATATACATCCGGAAGGCGGACAAGCCCCAGACATCCGAAAAAATCGAATGCCAGGCCGATAACTATAAAAATTATGCCGATAGTGTTATTCATCAAAACCTCTTCCCTCCAGGAACTTTGACAGCGCAAGAGTGCTTATAAAGCTCTGGAGCGCCCAGGCTATTCCTATATCAATATACCATGACCTTTTTGTAGTAATGGTAAGTATCGCGCACAAACCCACTATCAATACTCCCAGAATATCTATCGCCACGAGCCGGTCAGCCCCTGTAGGCCCCCTACCTACACGAAAAAGACATAACAGGCAGCACAGAATAATTATGTAAAGGGCCCTCCCGAAAAAACCGACAAAGGGAAGCTCGTGGTAAAAAAGGAACGGGAACGGCCTAATGACGATCATGGTTATGATCCCGATCAAAATAACGGTTCCTATCAACCATCTGAACAATTTCATTCTTCACCCTCATATTCGAAGATCTTTGATAATATCCTTTCAAACCTCTCGACAACGATCTTGGTGGCGGTTTCTATATCCTTACCTTTTACGTCTATCCAATGTACATATATGATACCGTTATCTTTATCGATATCCACGCTCATTGTCCCCGGCGTAAGCGTTATTGAATTGGCCAGGAACGTCAAGGCTGTATCTGTCTTCAGGTTTGTTCTTACTTTGACAATACCGGGATTTATAGGTAAAGCCGGATGTACGACGCGATATGCCACGTCAATATTGGCTTTTATACATTCCCATAAGAAAACAGGCACATAGTGAAAGAGAAAATAGAACCAGTGGCTCGGATGCTTCAAAAGAAGAGGTTTTTTTACAAAAAGGTCTCCCGTAACGAACGCGACAAAAAGCGCTACAAAAACGCCTGCAATAAGATGCTGCCAGTCGGGCATCCAATTTAAAAAACACCATACGATATAACCTAATATAAATAAAATAACCCTGCTTCTCATGTGGGCAATCCTTTAAAAACTATTAAAGCGTATTTTGTCCCTTCAGAAAGGACCTGAGAGGCTTTATCAAGAAAAATATTATCAACACCGGTTAAAAGTAAAATGCCTCCCAAAATGCATACTAAAGCTAAAGCACACATCGATAATTTCATGGAGATCGGTACTTCTTTAACCTGACTTAAACTATCTTTTAATCTATCGAAAAAAGCATACTTCATGACTTTCATGAACGAAGCAAGCGTTAATATGCTCGCGATGACCGCCCAGAACGCATACCCGTACCTATGGGCCTGTACAGCCGCTATTATTATGATAAGTTTGCTCCAAAACCCGTTAAAAGGCGGCACCCCGGCAATGGACATCGAAGCTATAAAGCTTGTTGTCCCCGTTACAGGCATTTTTTGAGCCAAACCTCCCATCTTCTTCAGATCGCGTGTCCCTGTGGAATATTCAACTGCTCCCGAATCCAAAAAGAGAAGTGACTTAAATACCGAATGGTTGAAAAGATGAAAAAGCCCTCCCAATATCCCAAGCGGGGTACCAAGACCTATACCCAGGACAACATATCCTATCTGGCTTATGGAGTGATACGCAAGTAAACGTTTAAAATCCCATTGCCCGATCGCAAGGAAAACACCGATCACCATTGAAAGAGCTCCTAGAAATAAAAGTATTGATGACACCTCAGGGGTGATCCCGATAACATTATAGAATATTCTGCAAAGCGCATATATCCCCAGCGATTTTATTAAAACTCCCGACAACATCGCTGAGATCGGAGCGGGAGCTGATGGATGTGCGTCAGGCAGCCACGCATGAAACGGAACGAGAGCCGCTTTTAAGCCAAAACCCATCAGGAAGAAAACGCTTACCATAAGAGTAATGTTCCCCGCTCCTTTTTGCGCCAGAACGTTCGCCATATCAGCCATGTTAAGGGTCGAAGTATAACTATACAACAAAACTATCCCCAAAAGAATAAAAAGCGAACCGACCGTGCTCATTATGGCGTATTTAAAAGCCGCTTCGAGCTCATGTTTTTCCGTACCGAACGCGACAAGAGCGTAACTTGCAACCGATGCTATTTCCAGAAATACAAAAAGATTGAAAATATCCCCCGTTACTATAACACCGTTCATCCCTGCCAACATAAGGAGAAAAAGACTGTAGAATTTCCATTTTGAAGTATATTTACGCATATAGTTGATGGAAAAGATCGAAATACAGAAAGCTACCAGGTTCACGGTAACCAGCATGAACGATGTCAGACCGTCAAGTACCATGGCTATACCAAAAGGAGGTTTCCACGCGCCCACACTATACACTAGTGCCCCGTACTTATTAACAATGCCTACGGACACAACAGAAAGAAGGAACAGGACAAAAGTCGCAATATTTCCCGCTATATCAGGAAGCCATTTGGTGCGCTTAAATATGGTTATAATGAACGCTCCCATTAAAGATAAAGCCGAAAATAAAGGTATAATGTTCGCAGCTTCCAGTATCATCCGTTCAACTCCCGGATCTTTGTGATGTCAAAAGTTTTATATTTTTCATAAATTCTCATAGCTATAGCGGCAAGTAAAGCTGTCACGGCAAGACCGATAACAATGGCCGTAAGCACCAACGCCTGAGGGAGAGCATCGACCATATTCGTTATTTGGGTATCCGGTGAATAAATGGGGGATCTCCCTTCCATACGGTAAGCGGTCAATATAAAGAAAAGATTTACCGCATATTCGGCTATAACAATGCCTATTATGATCTTTATTATGTTGCGTTTTCTCAAAACACAATATAACCCTAGACTGAAAAGCACTATGCATAAAAGATAAATACTCATTCTTTCTTCCCCGATACTATTTTTAGCAGGGTCAACGCTACGAATATAGCGAATAGCCCCGCGCCTACTTTAAGGCTTATGGCGATATTGCAAAGGGGTATAATACCCGCGCTGAACAGTTTAAAAGGTTCGCCCTTGGATATGAAATTAAGGAAGAAATATCCGCTCGTAAAACCTAACAAGGCTATACCTAAAAACATTAATGCGCCTATCCCCTCACAAAAAGAAGCTACCGTTCTGGGCAATTTTCTTAAAGCTTCCTCTTTGCCGTATGCCAGCATAAGATGAACGAATGAAAGAGCTATGATCACTCCGCCCGCGAAACCGCCGCCGGGAGAAACATGTCCGTGAGATACGATATAAATACCGTAAAGAAGTATCAGGCCCACAGTAAGACGCGTAATGGTCTTGACTATGAGTGACATGCCTTTTTCGTGTTCTCTACTCATCTTCCTCGCTTACTTCTACGCCTTCTTTTTTCCTGCCTATACGGCGTACCACCGCTAGAACGCCTACAACAGCGGTAAAAAGGATCGTGGCTTCACCAAGGGTATCAAAAGCCCTGTAATCAAGAATAACCGCGGCAACAAGGTTAGTCGCCCCCACCTTTTCCAACCCTTCTTTTAAATAAGTGCTGCCGACTCTCATTATAGGATTGCCGAATTCCGGCAGATCCTTGAAACATATGAAAGAAATAAATACAAATGTAGCTATAAAAACTATCGTAATTAACGTATTTATAAACCACCTGCCGGACGTTGAGAACGGAAGATCTTTCTTCAAAGTAGCCTGTATCAATATTACAAGTATCAGGATCTCAACAACCAGCTGAGTTATGGCCACATCCGGCGCTTTAAGCATCAAAAAAGATATGGAAAGACCTAATCCGACAGCGCCTACCGCTATAACCGACGAAAGAAGGTCTTTTACCTCTATGGCGATTATCGCACCTATGATCATTAAAATCAGCAATATGTGCAGTTCTACCATACATTCCTCAACAAAACATAAAAGAGTACTACCATCCCAAGCATACACCACGCAAGATACGTTAAAAGCACGCCGTTATGTATATATTTAAGCACTCTATTAAAACCAAGCGTAATTTTAACACCGATCTCATATATATCAAAAAACTTTTTCCTGGCCATATCGTAAATCGCTTTTAAGATGCCTATCTGCTGTATCGTTTCGTAGAACTCAGTGCCGGAAACCCTCATGTCAGGATTTTTCTCGGGATCTTCCCCCCCCACAAATATCCCCACCGTTCTCGTTTTTACCACTGTCCCCAGAAGATAAATTATAAAACCTATTACAATAGCAAAAAGGATCAAAGCGGTAGCCAGACTTGAATTCCATACACCTGTAAAATTCACATCTATACCCAAGGCCGGCATGAGGAACTTTTTAACTGGAAAATAAGTAAACACACCAAAAACTATACATAGAGCCGCAAGAATTACCGGAGGTATCCACATGGTGGGCCCGGTTTCGCCTTTTTCCTGTTTTTCAGAAGGCTGCCCCAAAAAGATTGCGTGTACAAGTTTCATGAAACTTGCCAGAGTTAACGCGCTTCCGAACATGGCGGCGACAAGCCATATAACCCAAAGTTTACTGCTCGCGGCTGTTCCTATTATTCCCTGATATATCATCCATTTTGAAGCAAAACCGTTAAGAGGCGGTACACCGGATATAGCCAGAGAGGCTATCAGGAACGTACTGAAAGTTATCGGCATTATTTTCGCGAACCCGCCCAGTTTATCCAGATCAGTCGTACCGGTTTTCTTCTCGACCGCTCCGCCTGAAAGGAATAAGCATGATTTGTATATGGCATTATTAAGCATGTGAAAAAGCCCGCCGATGATACCGATCGGATTGCCCGTTCCAATGCCAAGCACCATGTATCCTACCTGGCTTACCGCGTGATATCCAAGAAGCCTTTTCATGTCATGTTGGATGAGCGCCATCATTACAGCGGCTATGATCGTAAAGCTTCCCAAGGCCATTAAAAACGTGTTCATACCCTTATCCATCTGGAACATATCAAGTGTAAGCCTGGCGAGAAAATAAATACCTAGAAGCTTATCCAATGAAGCCGGCAAGAACGCGGTCACAGGTGTCGGAGCATCTTCGGCTGTATCAGGAACCCATGTATGAAAAGGCATCGATCCGGCTTTCGCGAACGCTCCCGATGCTAAACATAAATACGCCCATATGGCTATCTTGGAATTCAAGGCTATACTGATCTTGTTCATCTCAAGAGAACCGGTCAGGATCCAAACAAATGCCAATCCCATGATCATGAAAGCATCGGTCCCGCCGATTATTATGAACGTTTTCTTTGCTGTGTAGGCAGTATTGTCTTTCTGGCCGAATCCTATCAATAAGTAAAGAAGAAGCCCCAGAAAGCCCCAGAAAACAATAAAAAGTACGAGATTATTGGAAAAAACTGCACCGAGAGACGCTATTAAGGTAAATATCATGTAGAGATAATAACGGATCAGGCCTTTTCTTCCCCGCATAAACCCAAAAGAATAGAGAATCATAAGGAGCGAAAATATCAAGACAAATATCCCCACAAAAATGGATAGTTTATCATGTATAAAAAGTTCGCCGTTAAACATTATTATATTTTCTTCCTCAATTCCTCTGTTTTCTTCTGCGAAAGCCTGATAAGATCTTCTCCGTTATAAAGTTTCTTGCCCTTAGCATCGCGTACTGCCATCCTTTCCGTACAGCAGTAACAAGGATCTATTGCAGCAAGTATGATCGTCGCATCCGATATTGTCTCTCCCACAACAGTGGATTTATATGTAGGCAAATTCATGAATGTAGGAGCTCTTACCTTGTGTCTCTGGGGACTGTTAGTCCCGTCACTTTTTACATAATGAAAAGTCTCTCCTCTGGGTGCTTCATGCACGCCTATACCTTCACCCGGAGGAATACTCTTGATCTTAGCGTCTATTTCTCCTGAAGGCATATCGGATAGACATGCCTTGATGATCTTCGCCGATTCGAACATCTCAAGTATCCTTACAATGACCTTATCATAAACATCGCCGTTATTGGTAACTATCATGTCCCATTCCACCTTATCGTATGCTCCATAAGGTGAATCCTTCCTGACATCTCTGGCGACACCCGAAGCGCGAGAAGTAGGTCCTAAGGCGCAGTAACTTATAGACTCCTGTTTTGTAAGCACGCCGACTCCCTTTGTCCTGGCATGAAGAACCGGATCGTCCATAACTGCTTTTCTGATCATCTCAAGTGTTGGAACGATAGAATCGACTTTCTTTAACGATGCCCTTATATCCTCCTCCTTGAAATCTCTTCTTACGCCGCCGGGCTTGAACATGGCATAGTTGTTCCTGTTGCCCGAAAGTATCTCCATTACATCCAGGATCTCTTCTCTTAATTTCCACGCCCACATGTAAACCGTGTTATACCCGAGAAAGTGGCCCGCAAGCCCCAACCATAAAAGATGGGAATGGATCCTTTCTCCTTCAGCTATAACGGTCCTTATGTATTTAGCTCTCTCTGGGACTTCCATGGGGATAACGTCCTCAACAGCACGTGTATAAGCGAAAGGATGGCTCGTTGAACATATCCCGCAGATCCTTTCGATCACGAAAGTCGACTGGTCGAAAGATTTCATCTCGGAAAGCTTTTCGATGCCCCTGTGGTTATATCCTATCTGGACATCTATATCTACGACCTTCTCCCCTTCGACAGTAAGAATAAAATACTCAGGTTCTTCCTGCAACGGATGATACGGTCCTATAGGTACGATAGTTCTTTTTGCCACTAAACACCCCTATCCCTTATCGCGTTCGGGTCCCATTCCTTGTAATCACATCTTAAAGGGTAAACTCCTTCAGGCCAATCATCGGAGAGGAGCAGCCTTCTCAGATCGGGATTGCCCTTGAAATTAATGCCTAAGAGTTCATGTATCTCTCTTTCGATCCAGTTGGCCCCCTTGAACACTGTAGTTAAAGTGTCTATCTCAAGCTTGTCCTTGGGCAGGACCACTCTTAAAGAGATCAAAAGATTTATTTCTTCGATCGTAAAATGATAAAGGATCTCCATATGACGCCTTGCATCAACGCCTGTAGCTATATTGAACCTTGCCCCCAGATCCTTGAATATGTAAGTGGTGACCTCGACCAAAGATCCGGGAACGATCTCTATATAAACTCTTTTAGGAGATTTATCGAAGATGTCCACTATTTTTCCTTCGAACCTTGTTTCAATATCCTTTAAGATCTCTTCTCTATTCATCATAAACTATTAGATTATTTTTCCCCGCTCTTTACTTTTTCTATGAGTTTTACTACCCCAGCGATTATTGCCTCGGGTTTTGGAGGACAACCGGGTATATATACATCCACAGGTATCACCTTATCCAAAGGTACTGGACAATTGTAGCTATGTATGAACATGCCTCTTGACATCGAACATTCTCCGATTGCCACTACAAGGCATGGCTTAGGAGCCTGTTCATAAAGCCTTTTTACCCTTTCCATGGATTTTCTGTTGCACGAACCGGTAATTAAAAGCACATCAGCATGCTTGATGCTTCCCGCGAGAAGCATGCCGAACCTTTCAATATCAAACCTTGGTGTAAGGCAATCCAATATTTCTATATCACAGTTATTGCAGCTGCCTGTCGACATGTGAAAGACCCAGGGTGACTTCAAAAGTGCTTTCAGTTTTATGCTCATCTATCTCCTTATTGCCGGTTCCTGGCCGTTAAAATTTAAAACCCTTTAAAAGCCAGAACGACAGCTATTACTGCGATCACCGTCATCGGTCCCCAGAAAAACCTCACGGCCTGATCTATTCTGACCCTGGGGTTAGTGTTTCTTATAACTGTTATAAGCGCGACCAATCCTACATATTTTAAAATGCCGTACAAGAGATGAATACCATCAAATCTTAACCCACCCATGAACATGATCATCACGAAAAACGGCAATGTAAAAAGAAGCATGTTCTTCATAATCCTGTAAAGAGCGAGAGCTGAACCTGAGTACTCTATAATAGCCCCTCCTGCCAGTTCGGTCTCAGCTTCCGGGATATCAAAAGGAACTAAAGCCAATTTAGCTTGAACGCACATGATGACCACTATTAACGCTAAAACTCCTGAAGCACTTCCGACTACAACACCATTCTGTGCCTGAGAAAGAAGTATATCGCCGAGTCTTATGGAATAACCGGATTTTATTATCGGTACTAACAAGGCGAGCACGAACGGAAGCTCATAACCAAGGACCAGTTTCATCTCGCGGGATGCCCCGATACTTGCAAGCGGATTAGCCGATGCAAACCCGCCCATTATGATGCTTATAGAAGGTATAGCCAATAAATATATAACTACTATCAGGTCTCCTATAAATCCCTGGCCTATTTTTATGTCATTTACCCAAAGGAGCGTCGATACTAATACTACGCTTCCAAAACCTATAACAGGCGCTAAAAGAAACGTTGTCTTCGAAGCTCCTGCCGGGATAAGAGTTTCTTTGCCGAGAAGCTTGATAATATCAATAAGCGGCTGAAGTAAAGGCGGTCCTACTCGGTACTGGACACGCGCAGTCACTTTTCTGTCTATCCAGCTGGCCACCAGACCTATAACAGCCGTTAATAAGAATCCAAAAACTAATAAATAAATTACGTATATCACGCCTTGTTCCAATCCCAATGGGTAGAATGAACTATTATATTATCTCCGACTAAAAATGTGTTCTCATCAAGCTCCATATCAGCATTTTTCAAACTCAACGCTCCATACGGACATGTAGTTATGCAAAGCGGTTCTTTCTTCTCATCTCTTCTATCCAGACAAAAATCACAGTTATGGATCAAGTACGGAACAGTCTCAGGATAAATAGTTCCGTACGGACAAGCATGTGAACAGGACCCGCAGCTTATGCATCTCATGTTATGCCTGATAAGAAGCTTGTCTTTATCCTTTTGCTGCTCAAGCGCTTCAACAGGACAAGCTGCGACACAATGAGGATCTTCGCATTTTCGGCAAACAAGCGCGTAAGTAGCGAGTTCAACTACTGAAATAATACCGTTATTGCCGTACTGACGATGGTATAAATAACTGCAATCGATAACGCATTTTTCGCATTCGCCCGATGCGCAAACATCAAGATCGATAAAAAGGCGTTTATCTTTGCCCTTTTGGGGCTCTGGATTTACATTGCCCTGATGTATTTGTTCTGCACTTGTTCCCATATTTAATCCCAAATCTCCGGAAAAGTCTTTATTTTGCTGTACGGAAAAACCGGACCGTCTTTACACGCATAATAAATACCTATCCTGCAGTGACCGCATTTGCCTAAACCGCAGGACATGTTTTTTTCCATCGAAAGATAAATATTATCTTCCTTGAACCCCATCTCGAGCACTTTTTTAGTAGCAAATTTCATCATTATGGGAGGCCCGCAGATAACGGCAATACCGTTCTTGCAGTCCATATCAAGATCATCCAAAATAGTGGTTACGACGCCTACGTTGCCTTTCCAACTTTCGTCCCCTGCATCAACTGTAAGTTTAAGATCAAGATCGTCTCTTCCTTCCCACTCTTTCGTCTCATCACGATAAACCATTTCTTTCGGGGTCTTACATCCGCCTCTAAAATATAACTTTTTAAATTGTCCGCTCCTGTCGAAAAATTCATACATTAAACTTCTCAGAGGTGCGAATCCGCAACCGCCGCCTACAACCAATATCTCTTTGCCGTGGAAATCATCAACAGGATAACCGGTGCCAAATGGGCCTCTAACCCCTATAGTATCGCCTTTTTTAAGTTCATGTATCTTCTCTGTCACCTTGCCGACCTTCATCACGCTGACTTCCATCGTATCCTCTATCGAAGGGCGGGATGACGGCGTGAAAGGAGCTTCCCCCACTCCGGGAATCGTTATCTCCACGAACTGCCCTGTCTTGAATGTGATCCTTTCAACCGGCCTGAACTTTATTGTTTTGATAGTAGGCGTCTCAGTTATCACCTCTAAGACTTCAGCTTCAATAGGCCTATATGGATTTTTATGTTCACTCATTACTCATCGACCAATCTTCTTAGAACTTTCCTTATATCTATCTTTGCCGGACACGCTGATATGCAGCGTCCGCATCCCGTACACGCGTAAAATTCAGCGACCTTCGGAAAATAATCAAACTTCTTATCAAATCTGTTCCTGAGGCGCATCCAAAGTTTCTCTCTCGGGTTCGCGCCGCCGGCAACCCTTGCATAATCTTTTATCATACATGAATCCCATATACGCAAGCGTGCCATCTTCTCTTCACTTTTCTGGTCATAAAGAAGAAAACAATGACATGTCGGACATATTATCGTACAGGCGCCGCATTCAACGCAATTTTTTGCCTCATCATTCCATATATCGGATTCCCAGTTCCTTTCGATACAGCCTTCAAGATCATCTTTATGCGGAACATTGTTTTCCCTGATATTTTTCTCCACTTCTTCTTTAACTTTTTCTCTTATCTTGTTCCTTCGTGACACGAGTCTTTCGTCGGCTTCCTGGAAAAACCTGGAGTTCTTTTCAACATGTTCTTTTCCTTTGTCAGAACCGATCTCGAGGAGAAAACCTTCTTCTATCTCGGAAAGATTAATATCAAAATTAGATTCCGGATAAGGTTTGTTCTTAGCGGCGATACAAAAACACGTATCTATGGCGCGGGTGCAATCGGCTGAAATGATAAGATTTTCTTCGCGGTTCTTTATGTAGAAAGGATCCTGGTAATCATGATCTTTAAAAACATGATCCTGGACTTTAAATCCCTGCTGGAGATCGCAGTTTTTAACGCCTATTATCGCGAACGGCTTGTCTTTGGCATGCGGAACATCATCACTGAAATTTTCGGCTACCACTTCTTTCGCGCGGACAAAGAAAGCTTTCACCGGTTCGAAAGGCCTGACTTCACCGATCACGATGTCATCTGTAAACTCTTTATATTCTTTATAAAAACGCTGTTCGCCTTTTTTTATGGGGTAATTTCCCTCTTCGCTTTTCTTCACAGGGACGAAAACCCTGTAATCTTTTTTAAGCGCATCAAGAAATCTTTTAAAATTTTCTCGGGTAATATACTTCATTTTATTTTTTGTTAACTAAGAAATATGACAATGTTTCAAGCTCTCTTGAAAGATCTACATTTTTAACTTTTACATGTTCCGGGACATTTAAGCTTGTGGGGGCGAAATTCATTATACATTCGACACCGGCATTGATAAGTCTCTCCGCAACTTCCTGCGCGTTTTGAGCAGGAACGGTTATGATCCCGATCGATATTTTTTTCTCGGCAGCAGCCTTTTGAAGTTCTTCAATAGACTGCACTGTAATATCTCCCAGCTGCTTGCCTACTTTTCTTGCATCGGAATCGAACGCGGCAACTATCTCAAGTCCGTGTTCTTTGAACCCCGTATAAGAAAGAAGCGCTGAAGCCAGATGCCCAACCCCGACAACCGCAACGTTCCAGGTCTTATCTTTTCCGAGTATTTTTTCTAACGCTTTCTTTAACTCTGTTGTATCATACCCGGAACCGCTAACCCCGAACTGGCCGAAATACCCCAGGTCTTTCCTCACCTGCGCATCGCTTAAATTGGTTCTCTCGCCCAATTCCGCAGAAGATACAGTACGAATATTTATTTTGCTGAGTTCTGCAACTTCTCTCAAATATATAAATAGCCGTGATATTGTACCTTCGGGTATTCTCTTCTCAGCCATGATCCCTAAAATTTAAAAATTGTGATAATATTCACAGACTTCGTTCTGAAGTTCACAAATATAATACTTTTTCCTGAAAATGTCAAGCGGTATTTTGGGAAATTCCTGAAACATTATTCCTCTTTCTTATTCACGAACAGAAGCGGGAATACAATGTCGCTTATACAGCACGGCACCCATACCGCCAGAAAAAGAAATATAAAGATCGAGACATAAATGACCGCACTTACATTCTTGCCCATGGCCATCATGATATGAAATAAAGAGGCCCAGGTACTTACTAAGACGTGTCCTGCATGGGGGAATTTTGTCCTCGGCCTGAGATATGCTATAGCAACGCCCAATACAGCCAAGGGATTGACCAGCCACCACTCTTCAATAAAACCGATATGCACGTGTCTATGAGGCATGTTCAGCAAAACTTCCCCTAAATACGGAATTATAGAATCGCTTAGTGTAGCTATGCCGACAGAGCCTACATATCCTATAATAAGCAAGATCCACAGATTGCATTCCCCTTTTATATGTTTCCCGGGACCGCATTTATGGAGTTTATACATTGAAGAAGTGACAAGCGCGCTTAACACAACATGTAATGGATGGAGAGTGTAAAAAAGTTTATATGAAATATCCTGGGGGAGTTTGCGGAAGAACACCATGATAACTATTCCCGTTATGGCCCCGAAAACAGTGAACGGCGCATGGTGTTCTAATTCCCTGATGATCCTTTTGATCATTTGGCCCCCTTTCTTCTGAAATGCTCTTACATATTTTCAAACAGTATAGCATAAAATAACCATACGTAAACGAAAAACAGATATCGGGGACGTCCCATTTGGCGACACCCCACAAGTATAAAACAGGCTAAAAAAACTTAATTTTTTTATAAAATTAGTTCTAAAAATTAATTTTAAGAACAAAATTCGATGATTTAATATTGTTTTAATCGTATAGGGTGTCGCCAAATGGGATGTCCCCTTCTTCGACCATGAAAAATGAAACGGCGAAAAATAAGACTGACAAATTAGTGATGATAATCTATAATAATACAAATCATTCAGGAGAAATTTGATGAAACTTAAGAATCTATCGATATTCTTCCCCGCCTATAACGAGGAAGACAATATCACGCGAACAGTCGAGAACGCGCTTAGCGAAGTACCGCTTTTCGCGGAAAATTTTGAGATAATAATCATAAATGACGGCTCAAGCGACCGCACGGCTGAAGTTGCCGAAAAATTATCCGAAAAGTATGAAAATGTGCGGACTGTTACGCATGAGGAAAACAGGGGCTACGGCGGAGCTTTAAAAACCGGGCTTAAAGAAGCGCAATATGAATACATCTTCTTTACGGACGGTGACGGACAATTCAATATAACCGAAATTGAAAAACTTCTTCCCCTCGCCCAGAAATGCGATATTGCCGCCGGTTACAGAATAAAAAGAAACGATCCATTTTACAGGATCATTAACGCTAAAGCATACAACCTGCTCGTCCGCATCCTGTTCGGGCTTAAAATGCGCGATATCGACTGCGCATTCAAAATAATCAGGAAGGAAGTCATAGATTCGATCCCTCTTAAAAGCGAGAGCCAATTTATCAGCGCCGAACTTCTTATCAAGGCCAAAAAGAAAGGGTTTACCATTAAACAGATCGGGGTCAACCACTTCCCCCGAAAGCACGGTTCCCCTACCGGCAATAAGCCTATCGTGGTCATCAAATCTTTCGGCGAACTTTTTAAATTATGGAACGAACTCAAGTAAAAAGAGACCTGGCCATCCTCTTAATAATATCGGCCTTTATCCTTTTATGGAATCTGGGAACTGGCAGCCTTAATTCATGGGATGAAGCTTTATATGCCGAAGTGTCACGAGAGATATTAGAAACGGGTAATTGGATAGACCTCTCCTGGGGCGGCGCCCAATGGAGCGACAAGCCTCCTTTATATATGTGGGTAACAGCTCTTTTTTATCGCTCCCTTGGAATTAATGAATTTTCGGTCAGGCTGTTCTCATCTCTTTGCGGAATAGGGGTGGTTCTGCTAACATATCTTCTGGCATTAAAACTATTATATCCAAGACAGGCAGCTTTTTCGTCCTCACTGATACTCCTTACAACATGGCACTTTATTCTTTATTCTAAGAACGGCACGCTTGATATCGCCCTTACCTTTTTCATGTTAAGTTCGATCTATCTTTTCATGCTCGGTGAAAACTCAATGCTAAAGGCTGTTGGCAAAAAGCGAGCTATAAATGTATGTCTATTCCTAAGCCCCATAGCATTCGCTTTGGCATTTCTGACTAAAGGCATGGGAGCTATTCTTATCCCCATGATCCTTTTTTTGTATCTCCTCTTCAAAAAGGAACTCAAGATCATTTTGAATCCGTCCTTAATAGCAGGGATGATAGTCTCTTTAACAATTCTCATCTGGTGGCACTGGCTCGCAATATCCCATTACGGAGAGGATTTTGTCGGCGGATATTTCATTAAACACATCTTTACCCGTACAACTAAGGCCGTTGAAGGCCATACGGGGGATTTTTTCACGTATTTTGGAGTAATACCTAATAAAGGAAGGCCCTGGGCGGGGTTGGGGCTTGTGGTCCTTCCCTACTTACTATGGAGATTAGTAAAGTATAAAGAAAATAAACATCTCCTGGTCCTGATCTGGGCGGGTACAGTACTGCTTCTTTTCAGCGTAGTTAAAACAAAATTGCATTGGTATGTGATCCCCCTATATCCCGCTCTTTCGATATCTTCAGGATGGGTAATTGATAAAGTATTTAAAAAATATACAACGGCTATGATATGCACTCTTGCCTTTTGCTCGTTAATATATTTATCAGCCGACAAAGGAATATTTGACCTGGATTATTCCCCGAAAATCAAAGAAATATCCATTGAAGTCAAGAATCTACTGCCTGAAGGCAAGAAATTATACCTTTATGATATAAGCGACCCGGGAATGCAGTTCTATTTCGGCGATATAGGCAAGAATATACACTCTAAAGAAGACGTCGATATGCTGACAAAGAATAAAGATGTTTTTATTGTGATAAAAAAAGAAGATCTTAAAAGACTGCCGCAGATCCGTTACGCTGACCTGTATAGTGATGATACATTTATCTTCATAAAGACGAAATAGCGCTTAATCTCCTGAATGCCTTCATCCTTTCGTTTGAACCTATCTTAGCTTTTGAAACAGCATCTTTTAAGAAACTTATGGATGTATCGTAAACGGCGCGGTTTACCGGGTAAGGATGGCCGTCTTTACCGCCATGAGCGAAACTGAATCTTGCCGGATCCTCAAAACTGGGTTTTTCTCCGTAAACAAGTTCGGAAATAAGCGCAAGCGCCCTTATGGTCTTAGGCCCAACCCCCTCTGTCCCGAGCAGGGATTCAAAGTCTTTTGGTTTGGTTTCATACGTGCTGAGCAAGATCTTATAAAGATTTTCCGGTTTTATATCTTTCTCCCTGACATCATGATGTGAAGCCAAGTTCAGATTTGTGATTCTCTTAAATTCTTTTACGGTCTTCTCCGGATTTTCGCAGGACAGTCCGGCACTTGTCCCCCGTGCCTTTTCACTGCCCTTGGCAACCATATTCAGTGAATTTTTCTTATGATCACAACATATGGCTTTATGAGGTTCGCATACAAAATCTTCCACATCGGAGCCCAGCCAATGATATCTTCTGGCCCAGCGGGTATCCCGGTTCATTCCCTGTTGTATTACAATCCACTTTCCGTCTTTACTGACTATGAATGTATGGTGGTATAACTGGTATCCATCCTGAAGAGCGGTATTATCCACTTTCGCCGACATCCGGCTCGCGTAGATAAGCTCCTCAGGATCTCTCTTTATCAATCTTTTTTCGGCCAAATTTTGTATTTCAGACGGTGTTTTCCGGGAAGTTCCGCCTTTACCTCCGCAAACAAATATTCCCAGATCCTTTGATACATCCTTGAGCCCTTCTTTGAGAGCGCCGCAAACCGTAGTGGTTACTCCCGATGAATGCCAATCAAATCCAAGCACGCATCCGAACGCCTGGAACCAGAAGGGATCCGTGAGTCTTTTTAGGTACTCTTCCGGCCCTAATTCATGGCACAGAATGAGACTCATTTCTCTGGCGAGAAGTTTCATTCTGTCGAAAAGCCACTTCGGGGCTTTTCCCCCATGAAGCGGAAGATGTGCCGTGCCTCTTCTCATATTATTTTCCTGTTCCGGATGGTAGAGTTATTTTTTAGCAGGTAAGATGAAACGCGCCAACTACTTTTTTGTTGTCTTTTATTAACTTATTAAAGGCATGGCAAGCTTCATCAGTGTTTTTAGCTATAACTTCAATGTTTTTATCTTTTAGTTCATTTATGACCTTAGACGGGACCTGCATAACACCTGAAGCACCCTTACCGATGACAAGAATATCAGGATGATATTCCAATATTTCCGATAGATCCTGCATCTGCAATAAATGCCCCTCGATCCTCCACCAGTCAGAACTTACTTTCTCGGGAAAAACTATTACATCCGCGGTATATTCTTTCCCGTCGATCCAGATCGAACCGAATGAATAATCGTCTATATGCATGAAATGTCCTCTTCCTGACGTTGACTTTACATTTAAGAGTACAGTACGTTTTCTACCAGGGCCCCTCCGCCCGGCGTGGATCCTCCCTGTACGAAAACATACTGTACTCTTTGATCTAAGCAAATACCAGTAACTTGTACATCCAAACAACCAATCAACGCGATGACTTTTTATATAACCCGACTAGTTCCGCTTTATCTAAAATATGGCCTTCCATTGCTTTTTCGAGCTGTTTTTTGCTGATACCCTCGTCTAATCCAAGCATTGCGTCAAGAGCATATATTTTAAAAAAGTACCTGTGTGTCCCCGATGGCGGGCATGGCCCTCCATAATCCTTCCTCCCAAAGTCATTTATTCCCTGTTTCCCCGGAATGCTGCCTTCCTCTATCTTTGAGATAATGTCCATGCCATAAACCACCCAATGCACCCAAGTGCCCATTGGAGCATCGGGATCGTCGACTATTAGTGCCAAGCTCTTTGCGTCGGAAGGAATGTCCTCGATCAAAAGGGCCGGGCTCACATCTTCCCCTTCACATGTGAATTTGGACGGAATGTGTCCATTGTTTTTAAATTCTGAGCTTGTAAGCTTCATTTTAAACCTCCTTTAAATAAAGAGTGTAATATATTTCCTACCAGGGCCCCTCCGCCCGGTGTGGATCCTCCCTGTACGGAAACATATTACACTCTTTTCATACGAATTTTAAAATGAACACTTGCGAACGGCGCATCCGCCGGAATATTCCGCGCCGGCCGCAAGCATCTTGTCTTTGGACGGGGCCTTGGCTTTCCCTTTATACCCAAAAGACAAAACCTGTTCTTTTTTGCTGCCGTACCTGTAGATCGTTATGCCTTTGCATTTTAAAGCGTGCGCTTTCAAATATACCTTTCTTATGTCCTCGACTTTTGCATTGGACGGAAGGTTTATTGTTTTTGAAACGGAATTATCGGTATATTTTTGAAAGGCCGCCTGGATCTTGAGATGTTTATCCGGCGAAACATCAAACGCGGTTAAAAATATCCGCTTCACATCTTCGGGTATTTTTTTGATATTTTTTAAAGACCCTTCCCGGGCTATTTGTTTTAAAAGTTCTTTTTTATAAAATCCTTTTTCCTTGGCAGTTTGCTCAAAAAGAGCATTTGTCTCAAAAAGTTTCGTGCCCGAAAGGATGTTCCGGATAAAACTCACGGCAAATAACGGCTCTACCCCGCTTGAACAGCCGGCTATTATACTTATAGTGCCCGTAGGCGCGATGGTGTTGACCGTAGCATTGCGCAATTTCAAATTTTTCTTAGCATAAATTGATCTCTTAAAATTGGGGAATACTCCTCTCTCTTCGGCAAGTGCTGATGAGGCCTTCAGGGATTCCTTGTGAATAAAATTCATTAGTTTCTCCGCGAAATCGATGGATTTTTTCGACCCGTAAGAGATCCCCAGTTCTATCAGCATGTCCGCAAACCCCATTACCCCGAGACCGATCTTTCTGTTCGAAAATGTCATTTTTTCAATTTTTGGGAAAGAAAATTTATTTAGCTCAATTACGTTATCCAAAAATCTAACGCCCCAATTTATGCAAGACTTAAGTTTCTCCCAATCAACAGAGCCTTTTTTGATCATCCTTGACAGATTTATAGAACCCAGATTGCAGCTTTCATAAGGCAAGAGCGGCTGTTCTCCGCAGGGATTTGTAGCCTCGATCCTGCCGAGCCGGGGTGTGGGATTTTTCCTGTTTATTTCATCCAGGAACACCAGCCCAGGATCACCGGTCTGCCAGGCAGCATCTGTTATCAGGTCAAAAATATATCTTGCCTTGACCTTTTTGACCTTCCTTCCTGTTCTCGGGTTTATAAGAGGATATTCACTATTCTTTTTAACCGCCCTCATAAATGCATCGGTTATCCCCACTGAAAGGTTGAAATTGGAAAACCGGCCTTCCCCGATCTTCGCGCTAATGAATTCTATTATATCGGGATGATCACAGCGCAGTATCCCCATGTTGGCGCCGCGCCTTCTGCCGCCCTGGATAATAACTCCTGTCGCCCGGTCAAATATGCTCATGAAAGAAATGGGTCCTGAGGCCTCACCTTTTGTTGACGCGACAAGATCTCCTTTGGGCCTTAGAGAGGAAAAACTGAAACCCGTGCCTCCGCCCGTCTGGTGGATTATCGCCATTTCCTTTAAGGCTTCAAATATCTCTTCCATTGAATCCCCGACAGGGATGACAAAACAGGCTGAAAGCTGCCCGAGGGAGGTGCCCGCATTCATAAGTGTGGGTGAATTCGGCAAAAATTCCAGATCGCTCATCATGCGATAAAAGACCTCTTTTGCTTCACCTGCGGTCTTATCTGGTCTGAAGTTTTTCTCCGCTTTTGAAACTGCATTGGCCACTCTTTTGAATAATTCGTCGGGAGTCTCGATTATTCTTCTATTATTATCCTTCAAGAGATATCTTCTCCTCAGAACTTCCATGGTATTCACGGAAAGTTCCGATCTTTTTTCCTCCGCTCTTTTGGATCGGGATGTCCTGCCCATGTCAATTACTCCTTCAGCAAATCCTTGAATGTTATTTTTTCGGCCCCACGGCCTACGATCTCTTCTACCGCCCTTTCGGAATCACCGGGAGTGAGATCAACGCCCTTTATTCCATCAATAAGCACTTTTACGCTAATACCCTGCTTTAAAGCTTCAAGCGTTGATTCTTTTACACAATAATCCGTAGCCAATCCGCATATATATAATTCATTAATCCCCTCATGCTTTAAGATATCCAAAAATTTCCGTCCGTCGGCATCAATGGCATGAAAAGCGGAATACGCGTCTTCTTCAGGGTTTGTGCCCTTCGAGAGTATCATCGCATCTTTCGGGATCTTGAGATCAGGGTGAAATTGAGCGCCCTCAGTATTCTGAATACAATGATCAGGCCATACTCCGCCGTGCTTTTTAAAATGAGTGGTTATTTTGGGATGCCAATCTCTTGTAATGAAGATACGCAGCTTTTTATTTTCAAAAAACTCAATACATTTGTTGATAACAGGAATGATCTTATCCCCTTCAGGAATCGATAGAGCGCCTCCCGGACAAAAATCATTCTGCACGTCAACCACCAAAAGCGCGCTTGTTTTTTTCATTTATCAACCTTTAATCGCTGATCAGCTTATTTTTAACTTTTCTATTACTCTCTTATTAAAAAGAAGGGCTTCTTTTGATCCCTCTTCAGGAGACCATTCGGCAAAATGCTTTGCCTTTTTTTCATCATAGGGGCCGGCCTTTACTTCGTACAAAACAGATCCTTCCTGTAATGATATGAACGAATGCCAGGAACCAGCTGGAAGCTCAACCCCCTTTTCCCCTTTATCGCTGTCCAGAACTACATGGTCCGCAATATTGCCTTTATCATCGAACTCCACCATGAGAACCCTGCCCCTTAGAATAAGCATGACCTCCGCTTTGCCGACATCGTGTTTATGAGGTCTCAGATATGTGCCGGGCTCAACAGCGTTCATGAACCTCTGGACTGGATCACTGCTAACTTTGTGAAAGTTATAGTTAATTCTCCGTCTTGGCGCATTCTTCGCTCTTTGCGATATTTCTTCTATGAGATCTCTTGTTATTTTTATCATTACTCACTATCTTTGGGTTGTGCTATTGATTTTCCATTATATATTATTATAATTTAAAATGCGGGGGGAGCAAACAAATATTCGCTTGCCCATTAAACCTTTGATGATATAATAGTTTACATGAAGATATCTAAAGAGACCAAAACCAAGATCATAAAAACAGTTTCCTTCTTGATAATAGGGATCACGCTCATCGTCTTAATAGCTCTCCCCTTTAAGCAAACACAGTTTCTGATCCTAAAAGTAACAAACGCCAAAAAAGCCATGGATGTTAAAATAGAGAATTATGAAAAATTCGTGCAAAAACATCCCAACTTTATCCCGGCCAGAGTAAAACTGGCCGGTTTTTATTCTCTTTTCAGTATGCGCTATAAGGATGTCCCTTCTTATTTCGAAAAAGCTTCAGAACAATATAATGAAATCCTGGCCTTGAAGCCCGACAACACCGAAGCTTTATTAGGATTCGCAGACTTATATTTTGCAAAAGGCGATTATGATAAGGCTGAAAAGCTTTTTAAAAAGCTCATTGATATCGAACCGGAAAATGCACAATATCGCCTTAAGCTGGCTTATAATTACTCGTATAGAGGCGAAAAAGATGCTGCATTAAGGGAAGCGGCCGAAGCCTTAAAGCTGGACCCCAAGTACACCAAGGCATATCTTCTGGCAGGTCAGTTATATGAAAACCAAAAAAATTATTCAAAAGCAATAATAGAATACAAAAAGGCAATAGAAAGTTATAATGACTCGCAGGAATCGTGGGTCCTGGCTCAAGCATATTATAGACTGGCTCGTTTATACCGGAGAGAAAAACTTTTTTTTGATGCAACCCAACAATTGGAAAAAATTATAGAAAAAATGAAAAACAATTGGTGGGAAGCTCAAGCAAGACTTGAACTTTCAGACATTTATCTACAACTCGGGCTCTTTGATAAATCAATTTCCACCTTAATAGACTCATTATTAAATCCTACTTTTGAGAGAAGCAATGTCAGGGTTACTCAGCAACAAAGGGCTGTAGCTTTCAAGATACTAGGATACGCTTACATGAATAAATCTGATTTTATTGCTGCGTACGCTTATTTCAAAAAAGCCGAGGTTTTGGGGATAAAATTTGACCAAAAATTAATGCAAACTTTAGGAAGGCGAGCAACAGCGCAACAAGGTGAAATTTCCTATGATGAAGAAGAGTTTGAAGATTTTATCGTTAAAACCGACCGAGAATCAGTACAGAAAGCCGCTGAGATGATTCAGGAAACCACCCCAGATATTGCTGAAGTTAAAGTAAAAAGTGAAGATGTTAGTGAACAGTTTTATGAACCTGCTCAATTTGAAACAAACGAAATTTTTAAAGAACTTCAAACTATAACTGATGAAGCTTTTGATGCAAAACATGAAGAAGAAGCGGATATGATATTTCCTGAAGAAACAAGCCCGGAAGAAGTGCAAAAAATTTTCGAAGAATTTGAAAAACTTTCAGAAGACACATCTGAAATAAAAAATAAATAAGTAGTGCTAATCAGGGTAAATAATCTTTCTCAAGAATAGAAAGAATTTTCACTAAGAAAGATTGCATTTTCCTCTCTTTATAAGATACATCCCCCCCGCTAACATCGGTACTCAGTTGCAGAGTGAATGCACTATTTCTTCTTTTAAAAACAGAATCTATCATTGACTGAAGTCTGAAATTATACCAATTAACAATATATTTCTCGTTAAGTTTGTGAGCATAAAACATAAGAACCCGCTCATCTCCTCTTTTCGCTAATAATTTCTTTATCAAGGCTTTTGGTTGTTTTTTTGAAAATAACTTTACTTCTTCATCGCCTAAATCCGTAAATGACCAGCCCGCTCCTACCCAACAAAGCTGAGGCGGATGCGGATTTTTGCTTTGCGCGTATTCATGTATTACTGTATATTCAAAATATGAGAAATACAATTCGCAGGTATCTCCTTCTTTATTTCGATAATCCCTCATTAATATATCATCCGCTCCCAAAGTAGTTATTAAATAACTGGATGCCGGTTTTTCTTTTGCTTTCCAGTCGCCAATTTGGAATGGAAAATATAAAAACGTCTTTCTCAAAGGAACGGGTTCAACCGGGGGCATAATGTTGATGTAAATCGCAGCGAAAGCCATAATTGCCCATGAAATTATTATTACCGGATGTATTTTAAGCTTCATTTTACCCTCTTCAAGATATCGCTCGCAGCAAATAATATCACAAACCCCATTATTAAAACTACATATCCAGCAGTGTCATGCACCGATGCGGGCACTTCTGCCACTTTCATCATGTGTGATACCCCGCCTGTTATTACTAATCTCACAATATTCAGCATAACAGCGAGTGGTATGGAAAAAATAAAAAGCGTTATTCTTTTTCCTATGCTTTTCTGAAATATATATCCTATAGCAAGAGAGGCCGCCATGAATGTGATTAAACTTCTTATGCCGCTACATGGCGTAGCAACCACTAACTTACAATACGGCAGATTAATAATAGTACCCTGCCTTACAGCATCAATCCCCATAAGCCTGATAATGATAAAGGATATATGTGTTGCAAAAAGTCTTAATTTAAACGTTATCGTAGTATAAACTATATCGGGAAGAGGTATCATGAAAATTAAATAAAATATGGAAAAACATGTTTTCTTAAAAATCTCTTTGCCGGCCTGAGTATACACTATTCCCATTAGTACGATCAATATTGAAAAACACTGAAAATGGAAAGAGTATCCCATTCTTGCAAGATAATAAAAAATCAAACCGCCTATTAGAATAAAAAGGCCCTTGGCAGAGGGATTAACACGCGTATTTTTTAATTCATTTCTATTTCTCCAAATAAAGTACAAAGATATAAAAGGGATAAAAAACCCATGGGAAAAATCAGGCTTATTAACCCACACCCGCACCATTTGCGGAAATAGCGGAAAGTATAACAATACAACAAGTATGCTATCTACTATTAGCTCCATATACTTCATTTATCGAATCATATCTTCTTTCCAAGTAACTTTCTGTTTTCCAAAAACAAACTTTAAAAATCCTTTTAATGCCGCAAGATTTAATATGCAAAAAATATAAGGAAAAGATAATAGGCCGCCTTTCCTGCCCAATTTCTCTACGCCCCATCCCATAAAAGCTAAAAGATAAAAGATTATTTGAAGGAAAAAAATAAGATTATAAGGATAAGAGCCAATTAAAACAGTATTTGTTACAAATAAAGTGATCAAAAAGAAAAACATAAAAGCTCTTAAAAACTTATGTGAAAATAATTGCCAAGCAATTTTACTTTTAAAAGGATCGAATAAACTCTTACATCGACTGAAAATCTGAAAATTACCCGCTAAAGTCCTAACTTTTCGGACATATTCTTCTTTAGAAGAAAAAACCATCTTGTCATAAGCGATCGCTTCTGTATCGAAAATTACTCTAAAACCCTGCTCAATGATCTTTAAAGGAATAAAAACATCATCAAGTACCGTATCTTCTGCGGGACTAATATATAACCCCTTTCTTATAGCATAAATAGCTCCTGTCGCACCGACCATTGAACCGATATCACTTTCTTTTTTTCTTATAAACTTTTCATAATCCCAATAAAATCCTACACCCTCACTAATCAAACTGCTTTCATTTTTGAGAATAAGCTCGCCGCTTACACAGCCCACTTGATCATCAGAAAAATTATTGACTAGCTCTTTTATGGCGTTTTTCTTTAGAATTTGCCGGGCATCAGAAAAAACTATTATTTCCCCGCTCACCTTTGGTGTAATTTCATTCAAAATATTAACTTTTCCCACATGTTTTGAAAAAATATACACCTTTATTCCTTTATCTCTATGTCTTTCTATTATTTTATTAGTATCATCTGTTGAACCATCAGAACCAATGATTACCTCCAGCTTTTCCTTAGGATAATCGCAACTTAAAATATTCTGTATTTTTTCTTCTATATATTCTTCCTCATTATGTACAACAACAACAAAACTTACATTCGGCAACATTTCCTTTTTATTAACTGGGGAAGACAACAATTTACTGCTTACCCACAAAATAATTGGGTAACCAAAATAAGTATAAAACATAACAAAACCTGATAACCAGAAAAAAAATTCAGTCATATTTAATATTTTAAACAAAAAAGCTAATCTTCTGCTTCGGGAATTAAAATCCTCCGCCAATAATCATATATTTTAATGCCGAATATTTTTTTTGAAATATTCTTTATATTTTCTTGAAAAATCATTTTTCTGATATTTTTTCCATTAATAATATTTATAAAATTTTCTAATGAAGTATTTCTTTTAACGGGTATCCGTTTTAGTTTAAAACCAATTTTTTCATTTATTCCGACATCAGATGTAAATAAATATTCATAACCCACTTCCTGGGCGATTCTCACTACATCATTATTATAGATACCTCGCGGAATAGAAAAACAATTAACCTTATCTCCTAAAATATTCTCCAAAACTTCTTTTGATTGCTTTAATTCATAATAAATTTCTTCTCTTTTCAATAACGTAAGAAATCTATGAGTCATTGAATGCGCCCCAATAACCATTCCAGAATTCTTTAACCTTAAAATGTCTTCTTTTTTAATTAAACTATTTTCTAAATGCTCGATGCAAATAAAAAAATATGCTTTGAAATTAGCACTTAACAATAACTCCAAAACTTCTCCAGTCCAGGATCTATATCCATCGTCAAACGAAATTATAACATCTAAAAAACTATTTGACTTATCAAGTAGCTTACCGACACTTACCCTTTTTCCTGATAATTGTTTTAAATATTCTATTTGCTTTTTAAATGCTTTGAAGCTTACATCATAAAGATATAAATTTCTCTCCCTTTCAATAATATTATGATATAAAAAAATCAATTTTTTGCTCATAATAAGCATAAACTATATGTACTTTTCAACAACATCCCAAACTTGTTCAACTTTTTTTTCCCATGAATTGTCTTTTGCAAACTCAATTCTTGCCCTAATCTTTGCGTAATTTTTTTCTTTTAAATTTTTCTCAATCTTTCTGACAAATTCCTTATAAGTTTTGGCAATTTCTACCATCCCACCCAACCTACTTATTTCTGGTATATCAACAGATACGACCGGTTTCCCCATAGCAAGATATTCATATACCTTTAAAGGATTCGAGTACATCGTCAGCTCGTTAACATTGAACGGAATAATTGCTATATCGAAGAACTTAGCATATGAAGGAAGATCTTCATAGCTTACCGGACCTAAATAATGAATATTTTTTCTTTCTGGCAATTCTTTTCTATTAATATCAATTTTGCCAACCATGACTATTGACCACTCAGGATGAAAATCTGCAATATACGATAATAAATTAAAATCAATCCAATCTTCCGAAATTAACCCATAAAATCCAATAATGGGAAAACCTATATGGGAAAGTTCTGCCGGTTTCCCGATATCTGCTTCTAGTACGCCAGCAAAATGTTCATAATTAACTCCATGAGGAACATAATAAGTATTTTCATTTAAAATTTTCTTCCTTCTATAGATTTGCTCAGAAACAGCAAATACTACTTTTGCAAAACTAGTCAATTTTTCATCCATTTTTCCTATAACATCTTGATTAACTCCTTTAAACGCTGTCATATTATCAACACAATAATAAACTAATTTTTCAGTTTTATGCTTAAGTATATCAACTGTATTAGGCAAAAAAGTCCAATAAATAGGACTCGTCGTCTTCATTCTTTTCATAATAAACATTATTTGTATCTTTAGCAAAATCCCATTCAAACTCCTTAATAATTTATTGGCATGATATGGGATAACTAATGGTGTATATACATAAAGATTTTCATGTACTTTTTTGACACCTTCAATCCACTTATTTAGTTTTTGTAATATTTTTATAAAATCCTTTTTCCCAACCTGTGGTTTCCGTAATCCCAATGATTCAATAAATATTACTTTATGCTTTTTAGCCAATTCCTTTGCAATATGATATTTACTCGTCTTTAATCCACTATCCCAATCATCGGATGAGAAAAAAAGAATATCTCTCTTCTTCAGTACTTTATCAAATACTGCGTATATTGCTTCTGCTGTATTATTCCAGTTGAAATGTTGCATAAAAATACTTATTCTTTCTTTGTCCCATTCCCTTTTCAAAACTTTCTCTATTGCTTTTGCTATTTCTTCGGGTTTATTTGAGCTTAATAAAATGCTATTATTTTCATTAACAATTTTTAAAAGTTGCCATTCTTTCATTATAATAACCGGTATTCCGCAAGCTAAAGCTTCCAATACTGTATTAGGACAGCCTTCTCTTAAGCTAGCTAAACAAAATAAATCAGCAACAGAATACCATTTATGAAGTTCCCCGTAAGATTTTTCACCTAAAAGTTTTATCTGATCTTCCAACTTTAAACTTCTGATTAATTCTTCGAGCCTATTGCGATATGGCCCTTCTCCAATAATTATCAAATATAAATCGGGTCTTTTTGTTTCTTTTATTGCACGAATTAAATTGTTAAAGCCTTTAGATTCTACTAAACGTCCAACAGACAATATTATTTTTTTATCACTTGGCAAATCATTCTTTTTTCTAGTTTCTAACTTAGAAACAGGGAAAAACTTGCTTAGATCTACCCCATTTGGAATAACCTTAATTTTTCCATCATCAATGCCCAGTTTTATAACTTTTTCTTTCAGGTTTTTGCTTACTGAAATAACAAAATCTGCACTTTTAAGAGTATATTGAATAAATTTCCTTATTATCCTAAACTTAGGATACCAATTTATATCCGTTCCCCTTACTGTAATAATAACTTTTCGCTTAAAAACTTTACCCAATAAAATAGCAGCTAAGCCATCTGGGTAAGCAAAATGTGCATCAATTAAATCGAAATCAAATTCCTTTCTGATTTTTTTAACATAATTAATAACACTTAAAAACATAAAAATTCCATAAAAACACCTAAAAATCTTTGGAGTAATAAAATACCTCGGATGATATACATGGAGATCTTCAATCTTCTCTTCTAGCGGAATTTGACTAAATAAAAACCATTTTTTATTTAATTTTAATTTTGGGAAATACGGAACTGGTGCTATTATCTTAATATCGCAAAGTTTAGATAAATTTAAAATTCTTTCTTTAACAAATACTGCATGATTGGGCATCACACAATTAGGAAATAATGTAGTAAATACTAAAACTCTCATAAAAAATCAACAATTTCAATTATTATTACTAAAAAAATTATATCGATTGCATATAAATTTTTCTATACTTCTCAGCCATCTTGGATAAACTGAATTTCTCTACTATTCTTTTTCTAGCATTTTGCCCCATTTTCTTTCTTAATTCAGGATCTTTCATTAAAAAAACTATTGCATCAGCTAATTTGATAGAATCGTTAGGCGGAATTAAAATACCAGTTTTGCTATCAGCTACAACATCAGGGTTCCCTCCCACATTTGTGCATACAACAGGAATACTTTCTGCCATTGCCTCTAATAAAGTTAATGACGTCCCCTCCCTTATTGATGATAATACAAATAAGTCAAACATCTCCAAAAAAGATGATATATCACCTCGAGCTCCTGTAAAAATAACATTATTTGAAATGCCTAATTTTTTACTTAAATTTTCAAGATTTTTTTTAAGGGGTCCCTCTCCAACAATTATTAGTTTAATATTTTGCATTCTTTCGAGAACTTTACAAAATGCATATAAAAGAGTTTTTTGATCTTTTTCCAAAGATAAACGAGCTACATGCCCAATAATATATTCGTCATGTAGCCCTAATTGTACTTCTTTATTCACATTGCCTTTTTTTCTTTTAAAAACATTTTCATCAATCCCATTTACAATAATATCCATTTTTTTAGAATTCATATGATAAACATGACAAAGGTGATCATAAACATTTCTGGACACCGCTATTATCTTATTTAAAAAAAATGAAAGCATTGTTAAAATTATACGCATCATCCGCTTATTACCAGCTGTACCATGCTGAGTAAAAATAATTCTGGGTACACCAGCCAATTTTCCTGCTATAACACCATAAAACATACAAGTAAAATTATGAAGGTGTACTACATCAGGAGAATCTCTTCTCATGATTTTTGCCAGTTTAAAAGGTGTTATTACATCTATTCCCTTTCCTCTTTTCCCTCCTCGGTTAATACAATCTATTCTAATAGTGCTTTTTAAATCTTTTTCCAGCGGACCTACTCGATCTAAAACACATATTGAAAAATCAATATTATCCCCCTGCAGTTTATTAGCAAGATTCACAACTACTTTCTCTGCTCCGCCATATTCAAGACTTAATAAAACGTGCATAACTTTAACTCTACAACTTTTTACATTCATATCGCTGATCATTATCTATCTCTATATTTTAGAATTTTTGCAGGTGACCCTCCAACTATAGCATAATCTGGGACATCTTTTGTAACAACTGCTCCAGCGCCAATAACAGCATATTTACCAATTTTTACACCTTTTAAAATAATCACTCTAGCCCCAATCCACGCATGATCACCTATTTCTACATCTTTTGAAATATATCCTGCAAAGCATTTGCCTTCGACTTTATGATCGCTAGTAATTATCATTACATCTGGGCCCATCATTGCATGTCTGCCAATAATTATCCTCCCTTGCCCCATAAATCTTGCATTTTCCCCTATACAAGCGTACTCATGCATAATAATATTTTTTCCTCCCCCAAAATCCGCTCCTTTTTCAACAGATATATTGCTTGGTGCATTAAAAATTTTACTACATATAAAAGAACGCAATATTCTTATCAATTTGCCCAAAAATCCAAATTGATAAGAACGAGGTAAATTTTTAAATATAGCATAATATAGAAAAAGATAAATATATCGCATCCTTCCCTTCTTTCGTTCTAAAAATACATTTGCCAGATTATTGACTATCGAAATCTTATAATTTTTGCTTTACAAAACAATTCATCAAAATTTTAAATCATTGTTTTTCGATATCTGATTAGCAGCCATGCTAAGGCCTATGAAAATGTATAGATATCCATAATAATTCCAAGGAATAAATTGCAAGCCAAAAAAATAAACCCACAAAGATACTCCTGCTGCAGCAACCAAATAATATGAATCTGAATATCCATCTTTTTTGAAAATATTTTTTCTAATTTTTATAGATTCAAAAAACACATTTCCAATCAACAAACTAAAAAATAGAAGTGCAATTAACCCCGTTTCACTTCCTATCTGCAAAATGATATTATGAATATTTTTCTGAGGGTGAACGTAACCGCCATGTTCATGTGGTATATAATCCATAAGAACTTCAGGAAAATTCCTGGCACCTACTCCCAAGAGTGGATATTCTTTCATAATATTTAAAGCTGCATAATTTGTTGCAATTCTTCCCATAGCTGAAGGATCTTTATGGTATTCTTTAATTGTTCTCATACGTTCAAAATATTTATCAGAAATCCTGACCCCTAATATCATCGATCCCAATAAAAATAAAATTATTGCTCTGGTCCTGTATCTTTTATCCATAACAATACAAAGAAATAATACTAAGAACAAAGAAAGTGCTCCTGCACGTGAATATGTTAAAATTATGCCGCCAATAAAAACAAGGAAACAAAAAAGCAAAAAGAATTTTAAAAATTTATGCTTAACTACCTTCATTAAGAAGTAGTCTAATCCTACCAACGATGCTAATACGGCTGCGAAGCCGTTGCGGTCTAATCCCCTATAACTAGTAACTACAAAAATAGATGTCCAACCCGTTTTATAATCATAATAATGAAATAAAACCATAAAAACATTAACCAAAACCAAAACCCATAATACTTGTTTTAAATCTTCAAAATTTCTGACTAAATTAATAATCAAAAAAACCAATATACACATTTTTAAAAAGTCCTCGGTAAACTTGTCAATAATGTCTGCTCCTGCCACAGCTCTTGAAAAAGTTACAATAAGGAAAAAAGCAACTAATAACCACATTTGAAATGGAAACTTGAATGGATAATGTTCAATATTAATAATCCAAGAAATAACTGTAATAACACCAAAAAACAAAGGAAGATGCCATTTTGTATATAATAGAGGAAACCAGGCTATAAAAAAACCGTCTCTTGCAAAAAGTAAAACAATGAATGCTATTAAACCATATTTAGGTTTTATAAATGTCGCAATGATCGAAAAAAATACTAAAATAATTATTAAAATGCCTCTTAAAGAAAAAACATCATACATTGTTTGCTCCTTTTATTTTTTTCTTAAAAAATTGCTTGATAATCTTTGCTTTTTTAATGATAGAATCATCCAGCAAGGTTATTAAAAAATAAATCCAACATTTAATATTAAATGTTGAATATTTCATCGCTATTCTAAATTTCGCATTAGCTTCTCTTGTCCTATCTAAACAATAAAGCGTCACTCCATAATCAAAATAATATTTAAACCATCTATTATTTAAGACATTTTCGTATTCACTACAATATCTACGTAACATATCTTTATGTTTTCCGATAACATAAGCCAAACAATTGTATGCTCTTTCCACATTAGAACGGCAAAGACCTTGTTCTCTAACTCTATACCTAATTAAAGGTTCTTTAATACGCGCTACTTTATATTCCTGTGCTATCCTCATCCATAAATCTAAATCTTCACAACCGACTATTATTTTTGCTTCATCAAACACTCCAGAATAATTTAAGCAATTTTTTTTTATCATTACAGAGGATGTAAAAATAAAATTGGATAATCGCCATAGATCCAGGTACCCATATTTTTCTATTTTCCCATTCATGTCATTTTTTTCTTCATTAAAAATTTTCTCATCACTTCTACTTCTCCCAGTACATACTAATCCTACAGCTGGCTCCTTAGTAAAAACATTTATTTGTTTTTGTACTTTTTCGGGCAGCCAAATATCATCAGAATCCAAAAAGGCTACATAACCCCCTCTTGCCTCTTCAATGCCCTTATTCCGCGCTGCCGCCGGTCCCCTATTTTTTTGATAATAATACCTGATTGAAATTGGGAATTTATCAATTTGATCCTTTACTATTAAAGCCGTATTATCAATTGATCCATCATCCACCACAATAACTTCCAGATTTTTATAAGTTTGACTAAATACGGATTCTATTGCTTCTGAAATATATTTTTCCGCATTATACGCAGGTATTATTACGCTTACTTCTGGCGGCATCTTTTAATCTCCTAATAGTTTTTATAATTGCTAAGGGAAAAGTGCTCAATATCATATAAAATGCTGCTTTTAGATAATACTTGTTATATTTAATAGCTTTAGCGAAATTTTTTCTTGCAAAAGATAAATTTATTTTATCCCAATAAAAATAACCTAAATTAAAAAATCTCTTGCTTAGTTCTTTCTTTATGGTCTTCTTTGTTCTCTTATCGGAATAATTATCTTTTAACAATTCCTTAAAAAGGTCAATACTCGATGTACTATATAAAATTTTATCTTCAGTAATATTAACCCCATGTCTTCTTCTTTCAACAAGTGGTTCATCCAAAAATCCAATTTGATATTTTTTAGCAATTCTTAACCACATCTCGTAATCTTCGCAAATTCTATATTTTTCATTAAACAAGCCAACTTCCCTAAAACATTCTCTAGAAACAAAAACCGTTGGTGTAAAAATAAAACATTCCCTTAAAAGATTTCTATATATTTTCCCAGATGAAACATATCTATATTTTCTCTCATGTAAATATGAATTATGAATAATGCTCCCCCTCACAGAATGCTTAATATCACAAAACACCATTTTATATTTAGGGTTAGATAATAAAAATTTAAGCTGCTTTTCTAACTTTTGGGGCAACCAAATATCATCTGCATCTAAAAAAGAAATGTATTCACCTTTAGCTTTTCTGATACCGGTATTTCTCGCTTCAGCTGATCCTTTGTTCTCCTGATAAATATATGTAATCGTGTCCATATAAGGCTTGAGTATAATTTCGCTATCATCTGTCGAACCGTCGTTAACTACAATTATTTCATAATCTTTATATGTTTGACTGAAAACTGACTCCAGTGCATCTTTTATATAATTGGCTCCATTGTATACAGGAATAATTACGCTAACTTTCATTATTAACCCACATATTTATCAATTTACTTGTTTCTCTTTTTAAATCAAATTCTTTTTCAATTTTCTTTCTGCCTGCCATTCCCATACTTTCCCTCATAACAGAATCTTTAATTAATTTCTCAATAGCACGGCAAAGAGCAAGCGGATTTTTCGGTTCAACTAAATAACCAGTTGCTCCATCCCTAACAAGCTCAGACATTCCTGTAACATTTGTTGCAACTACAGGCAATTCCGAAGCCATTGCCTCCATAACGGATAATGGCAATCCTTCACAAATACTCGGCTGGACATAAATGTCAAATAATGAATAAATTTTCCTAACTTCTTCAGTTGCCTTAGAGCCTTCGAAATTAACGAGCTCGGTTAGCCCCATTTTTTCTGATTGGGTGCTTAGCCTTTCCTTTTCTTCCCCCTCACCTATTATGGAACATTTAAAAGGTATTTTCTTCTGCTTTAATTTTTCACATGCACTAAGAAGATATTCAACGCCCTTGATCGGATGAAGTCTTGTTACGGATAAAATTTTAACAATTTTTTCTTTTTTCTCTCTCTTAATCTTATTAAAAAGCTCTATATTTACACCACAATGAATAACTTCCATTTTTCTATTAGGAATAAAATATTTTTCTCGCATATATTTTTTATTATACTGTGAAACTGTCACTACCTTTTTTGCTTGCAATGCTCTTTCTTTAAGATCTGCCGGCGGATATTCAAAAAGGTCATGCCACCCATGAACTGTAAAAGTATACGGTAGTCCCAATATTTTAGATATAAACATAGCATAACAAGAAGCAACGGAAGCAAAATGAGAATGAATATGAGAAAATTTCCATTGTTTTACTATATCCGCATAAACGCAAGATATTTTAAAGAACCAGAAAAGAGCTTTACTCCTTCCTTTCAAAGCAAATATAATGGTCTTTATATAGTTGAAAGGATGTAGAAACATCATTTTGACATGCGCTATTACCAGATTTGTTATTTTTAGGCTATGTGCTTTTGGTAAATGCACTACCGGTGCTCTTATATTATTTATCACGCCATGCATAACATTTTTTTCTTTTTTTCTTGTTGCAATAAAAATGGTAAGCCCTTTTCTTTCCAGCTCCAGGATTTCATTAATTATAAAAGTTTCTGAAATCGCAGGGAAAATATCTAAAAAATATAGAATACCTCTTATGTTTTTTTTACCCATGCCGTTGATTTTCTTAATTATGATTTTTAAAGATTCCTGTTAGCAAATAAGCTACATTGAATCACTTTAATTTATTTGGTATGTTATTTATGCTCAAAAACCTTTTCATTTCCTTATAATAAAAAGAATATTTGGTCTCAAACGCCTTAAAACTATCATTAGATTGTATTAACTTTTCAATTTTAGTAATCTCATCAGAATCGCCTTGCCAAACATACGGCAATGAAAAGGTTTCACAAAAACCTTTTCCGCGAGCATCAAAGCAAAGATAATAAGCTGGTATCCCTCGTGCCAAGGCAACCATATTTCCATGAACCCTACTCCCCACAACAATCGAAACTTTATCTAACATATTATGGTATTCGGAAGCTAATTCAGATAGGTTTTTAGAATAAATAAAGTTGGCTTTCTTGTCAGGCCAATTCTCCATAAGATGAACAAAATCTGATTCCATCTGGCAAAAAACAAATGGATTATATTTATGCATAAAATAATCAATAAAATCTTTATTGGGAGTTCCTTTATAGCAAGTGATCGTTAATAACATTCTTTTTTTATACTTGTCTTTTTCGAAAACACGAAGATTTCCATCCAAACTTCTATATAAAGTCGGACATCCTGTCATTATTACATTGGTCGCTCCACATTTATTAACAAATTCAACCCCATATCCTTCTCTTACGCTTGAAACAATACATCTCTTATGTATCAATTTAACAATTTTTCTTGTGTGCCGGTTAGGTGATATGTTTAAATCTCCGCCAACACCAATTCCAAAAGGTATAATAGGAATTTTAATCTTAGCAATAATCCTTTTGTCTATATTAAAATGCTGCCTATCAAAAATACTATTTCGATATAAATTAGTCCCTGTAATTAAAACAATATCGCAATCATTAATTCTTTCATATACATGTTTATCTTCAAATATATTTGTGCCCTGTATTTGAAAAAGCACAAATTGAGTGTCAAGCATTGATTTTACAGAATCCGATATAAAATAATCGCCAGCATTATCGGTGCCCAGTGATGTGTCAAAAAGAGCTACTTTCATGATAGTCCCTTTCTTAATCTTTTTTCTATTCTTCTATATCCTACGTTAGATACTTAACTTCCAGTAAATTGCACTTAAAGCCTTCGGAAATTAAACCTTTTCTATCGTTTTACTTTGTATTTTAAAAAGGAATATTTTCTATTCCGGTTTCTTTTGGGGCTTTCAATAACATTCTTCTAATTAAGCCCTTCACTGTTTTTTCAAAAGTTTCTTTATAAAATTTCACAAATAGAAATAGATACACAAAAGCACCTATGCATATTGAACTAATGAGCAGAATGGTTTCGTTTCTTAATATTAACTGAAACCCAAACCTATAAATGATCAACACTACAACCATAGCAAAAGAAAGGAATGTTGCTGGAAATAAAGATTTTAGAATATTTATCCATTTTACCTGTATTAGTTTAGATATAAAGCTGAAACTGATATACCCTAACATCAACGAATGCATCGCAACAACCATAGCTACCATTATAATGCCACCTTTGGCGCCCCATATCAACATGGGAATTAGTGTTGATATGGCCACTATATTTAGTTTTAATTCTAAATCTGGTCTTCCTTTGGAGTAAAATAAAGAGCCGGCTGTTGCTCCTATTGATTTAACTATGCCTGCTATGCACATAATTTGCAACGGCATTATAATGCCTAACCACTTTTCACCTAATAATGATTTCACAAATTCCGGAGCTACTATAAGAAGTCCTGAAAGCAAAGGAAAAGATACAACTGAAATATAATGAAGCATTTTAAGATAATTTCTAGCTATTTTATCATTATCCTTTTGTATTTTTGAAAAAGCTGGAAATGCTACTTCCGTAATTATTGACGAAAACTTTCTTTGAGGTAAAGTTACGAAATTATAGGCCATAGTGTAAACTCCCAAAGGTGCTACGCCTAAAAACCTCCCCACAATCAGGCGGTCAACATTAACGTATGCACAGTCTAGCATATTCACGCCCATTACATTAATGCCAAAATTAAATAACTCTTTAAATTTAGGTAAAACAAACACAAATTTAGGTCTCCAAGAAGACATGATCCAGGTCACAATTGCCCCCGTAATAACACCGCATAATCTTCCCCAAACTAAACTCCAAACGCCAAATTGCAATATAGCTAATAAAACAGACACGATTCCATTGCTTAATATTTCACTTATACTAACAAAAGCTAACTTTTTAAACTCCAGTTTTTTTGCAAAAAGTGCATTTTGAACCCCTTGAAAACTTCCGCCAATAAACATAAAAGAAAGAGCGATAAGTACGAATTTCACCAAATTATCGCGAAAAAAAGATGCAATCAAACCCGACATAAGAATTGTAACGGAGCACAGAACAAGACTTGCGACTATATTTGCCCAAAAAACGGATGAAAGATGTTCATCATCTAAATTTTCTTTATGAATTATAGCAGAGGGTAATCCCATCCTATTCAACGTAGATTCAAGTTGAATGAACATCCCTGCAATACCGACTACACCAAAATCCTTTGGGAATAAAAGTCTTGCTAGTATAATTGTGGTAAAAAGTTGTATTGTTTGAGTTAAAAATCGTGAAATACCAGTCCATGTCACTCCTCGTATTACGCTATCTTTCAGATTCTCTTTCATGATCTTATCTTTTAGTTTAAATCTCCGGTTTTGAAAAACTCAGTAAGTTCTTTGTCTTGAAAATAATTAACATCTGGATGCATTGAATGTATTAAGCATAAAAGCCTGTCCAAATGTTTTAAATTAATATCAACATATGCATTGTCGTGATTAATATAATTTACTCGGTGAGTTACAATAATGGCGGGTTCATTATTTTTCCAACATTTTAGAATTTGTCTATAAGCTCCGGTGGCTCCATGCCTGGTATTATTGTCTTTTCTGCCTTCGGGTTCAAAATAAACATTTCTCTTTAGATATATAACGTCAAGATGAGGATTGTAATCACCTATTTCAATTTGCCATGGCTTATCAAATGATTTATGTCCAATAATGTTGACTATTTTCCCTTTTATTTTCTCGCTAAGTGTTCTTTTGGTTTCTTGATAATTTTTAGCCTGAATTATTCTCATTCCATGTTTAGAAAATAATTTTTCTGTTTTATTCTGCCATTTATATGAAGGAGCAATTGTTGAAACAGGGGCAAAGCCAAATAACTTCTTGAATCGCTTAATTCCTATTTGAAGATTTTCTTCTTGTTTATATATTGGGATATTTTTGTCGTATTCAAAAGAATCTGAAATTACCACTTGGTTTTGAAATGCTTTCACGATTACTGGATCATTTTGTGACAATTGCCTCATCCATTTATAATGATTAAAATGACTCCTGCCATGATAAGTAGGATACCATACTCCCCTTTTTATCCCCTCCCTTGCTTTTTCAATAATATCACCTCTTCTCCATAAAGAAGAAACATTTGGCAACTCTAAATCAAAATAGTTCTTAAAATTATTAGACTTAATTTTTCTAAAATCGGGGTTACTTACAACATAAGCTGCATTAAAACAAGGATGTCTGCCACGTTTATCTGTGTATTTTTCCAAGATTGAAAATAAATTTTCCATATTTTCGGGGCATTCGAGGGTAGCTTTCCCCCAAACAGTAGATTTTTTCCCAAAATAATCAACAAAAATATCTTTTAACTCATTATATATTTCAATATTAGGAGTTCCCCCACAATACCCCCAATCATCGCTTTGAAATATAACTATCTTGTTTTTACTAAAATCAATAGAGTTTTTGTTGAAAATCTTTCTTTTTTCTTCGCCAATATTTGATGTTGCAGGAGAAATCATAAAAGTCCTGTTTTGTAATATTAAACTATTAATACTATGTATAATTATAATATATATAATCGAGACTCAATTGTCCAGTTTTTGACATACATATCCGGTCATTACATATCCCATGTGTTTATATTTTCATTCCAATTGACAACAATATGCTTTTTCCCTATAATTAAACCTAATCCAAAAATTAGAACCGCTCCCCGGTAGCTCAATGGTAGTAGCGACTGGCTGTTAACCAGTAGGTTGTAGGTTCGAGTCCTACCCGGGGAGCCAGATTTAAACCACATTCATGATAACAGCGTTCTTTGAACCCTTCTCTTCACCTGAGTCAATATGGATAAATTAAATTCGGAAAATGTAAAAAAGTATTTAAAAAATAGATCCGTCCATCAAAAATGGGTTAAAAACTACCGTTGTTCGGAGAATGAGAAATATTTTAACCAAGTCTTCGATTATATATCGCGTTTTTTGTCCGCTCCTGAAAATTCCATATTCCTTGATGCGGGATGTGGCTCATGTTCGCATTCTATGCGCTTGGCAAAACGGGGATTTTTTGTACAAGCAATCGATTTTTCTGAAGAAGCTTTGAAAATGGCCAGAAAAAATGTTGCTTTCCAGCGCTTAGAAAACAAAATTAACATCCAACGTGAAGACATCTGTGCTCTTTCTTTTAAAAACAATACCTTTAATTATATTCTGTGCTGGGGGGTCCTGATGCATATCCCGGATTTAGAAAAAGCCGTCGCAGAACTCGCACGCGTTCTAAAACCGGGGGGCATATTAATCATCAGTGAAAACAATATGCACTCTCTTGAATCTAAGATTTCAAGGATAATAGCAAAGCCGTCTAAAAATGAAATTACAAAAAACACTCCAGCTGGCATTGAATATTGGTGGACTACTCCTGATGGCGCTATATTAGCCAGGCAAGCTAACGTGCAATATTTGATTCAAAAATTTAAAAATCGGCAAATTATCCCGAAAAAGCGCATCGCAGGTCAATTCACAGAAGCGTACACAAAAGTTTCTGCACCATTTCTAAAACATCTTATTCATGCATTTATCAACTTTTGGTTTAAATATATAAAAATACCCTATCCTGCTTTGGGCAACATTTTGATTTTTGAAAAGAAAAAGTAAGCTTGTTTTGAATTTTATCTTTAGTATTGTTCTTTACATATAAGATAAAAATTGTTATATTTTATAAACAAATTATGGAGACTAAATTGAAAAATATTATACTCGGCGCTGGACTAACTGGACTTTCAGCTGGATATGAGGCGAAAGATGCCGTCATTTACGAAAAATCGGATAAGATTGGCGGACTGGCCAGAACTGAAGAATTTGATGGATTCCGTTTTGATTTAGGGGGTCATCGTTTTTTAACCAGAAAACTGCATGTTGAAAAATTTGTAAAAGACCTTTTAAAAAGCGACCTTCTCGAAGTAAATAGAAAAAGTAAGATATTTTCCCATCACAAACTTCTCGATTATCCTCCAAGCACGTCCATTTTCTTTCATATCAATCCTTTTGAATTATCGATAATGCTTAGTGCGTATTTGTATAGGAAGACAAATCCCATTCAGAATATGCGTTCTTTTAAAGATAAGGCTATAAATATTTTTGGGGATGAACTATATAAATATTACTTTGAAAAATATACTGAAAAAGTGTGGGGTATTAAATGTGATGAAATATCCAAAGATTGGGTTGAAGCCAGGCTTCCCCAAATATCCTTAAAAAGAGTTATAAAACATATAATTTTCAAAAAACAAAAATCTAAATCTTTTTCCGATGCTTTCCTCTATCCCAAATATGGAATAGGAATGCTTTGCGAAAAATTATCTAAAGATCTAAATATAAATTTATCTTCGAAAGTAACAAGCCTCAAACACACAGAGAATAAAATTACATCGGTGATAATAAACGATGAACTGGAAATCCCCTGCGAAAAAATCGTTTCAACAATCCCCATAAATCAACTAATCCACATACTTAAAAGTCCTGAGAAAATAATTAATACCGCAAATAAATTGCGTTACAGAAACGTGATCTGTGTATTTTTAGCAATGAATCTGCCCAATTTAACTAATGTTCATTGGATATATTTTCCAGACAAAGAAATCTTCGGCAGGCTTCATGAGCCGAAAAACTGGAGTTCCCATCTGTCCCCTTCCGACAAAACAGGCATTTGCTTGGAGATTTTCTGTGATGAAACAGATAAAATATGGCAAATGAACGACCTCGAAATAGCAACTAGCTGCATAAATGATCTATACAACTTTTCAAAGGAAAAAGCTGTTGCTCACAAAGTCGTGAAAGTAGGAAATGCTTATCCAATATACGATCTAGAATATAAAAAAAATCTTGGTATTGTTAAAGACTATTTGTCCAATTTTGAGAATTTAAAACTGGCGGGACGAACAGGTAACTTTAATTATTTAAACATGGACGATTGTATAGAAGAAGGATTCGAAGCGGCGGGCTTTTTGCATCCGACTAAATTTATCTAAAAAACACAATGAAGACCATCCTTAATAGAACCAGCAATTCCTTGAAATTTCCACTACCGTAATTTGCTGGTAAGAGAAACAAAAATAAGCCGTCCATAGGGTTACCCGCATTGAGAACGCATGCCCACCTTACGCCCTTGATTGCAAGGGAAAACCTTGAAATAGTAAAGCAATACTTAACCAAGTTCAAAAATCTCCGCATAACCGGCCACATCTAAGATTTTAATTACCTAAATACGGATGATGGATTGTGCCGATGAAGGATTCAAGGCAGAGAAGTTTCTTGCTAATCAGAGTCTCTCCTAAAGCTTTTAAAGCGCTCAATCGAGGCTGTAAAAAACCCGGCTCCTATCCCGAGGGCCATCACAAGATTATCAATAAATGTAAATATTATTGCCTTTAAAAGAAAAGTGTTATTGCCTTCTTTCTGTATAAATTTAAAAAAATCACTATTTAACAAAATAAACGCCATTAAACCTATAAATGTAATCAAAAAATTACTTTTTGAGAACATAACTCCCAGAACCAGACTGATAAAAATTATAAAAACGCAAACCACGGAAGCTATCTGGTCAATCGACGAATGCGCATATCTTTTTTCTTTAAACACGTCTTTCCATCCTTTATATTTCCAAAAGATCTTTGCCCAGCCAAATGGTACTATAAAATCATTTTTGATAATTTTAGCAAAGTCATATTCTTTTATATGGATAACTTCCAAGGTCCTGTCAAAAAATATCTTCCGGCCCTCCATTTTAGCTAATTTTTGTCCCACTTCTGTGTCTTTAGGCTTCAGCTCATCTGAAAACGGAACAAATGCAGCGCGTCTTACAGCTGCTATCGATGTAAAGAGAAAATCCACTATATCCGGCATTTTTTTAAATCGGTAATTCATATAAAGGTTTTTATAGCGGGTAAAAAAATTACCATCAATGGTGATTTTTGCCAGTAACCCCGTAACAGCATCAATATCAATTCTAGCATTCATAATTCCATAGATCTTCTTAAGAGAATCTGGTTGAATGAGAATGTCTGCATCGATAAAAACCAATGTATCGCCTTTGGCCGCTTCTGCTCCCTTATTCCGAGCACTGCCTTTTTCTGTTCCCTCACCAGCTTGTATCAAGCGGACGGCATACTTAGAAGCCCTGCTTACTGTTAAATCCTTGCTTCCGCAATCTACAACTATAACCTCAAAATGCACACCGTGGCTCTTATAGACATCCTCTAAACATAAAGTTATTGTCTTTTCTGAATTATTGGCAGGTATTATAACTGAAATATTCACTTTTTAACTTCTTTCTTGCCTATGCAGAAACTTAAGTAAAAACTCATAATTTTTATTTGTATCTTTTGAAAGAATAAGACAAAAAGTTTTTGACTTAAATATTAAGACTAAACTATTTATGAATCTTGAAAAGACAATGCCGAATTTCTTGAATATATTGAATGGAGATGACTTTAACATAAACTCTAACCCCTGATACATCCCCAGGGCCATTATCTGGTTCTTGAAAACATTATTAAAGACCGCTGGCTTGGATATCTGTGAAATCTTTGGCTCATTATAAGTAGAACGTTTACCTACGATCAAGATCCATGGATTTGAAGATTTCCTGGAAATTCTATCCCCAAAAAAAGCAACATCGATCATATCTTTTGGTCCAAACTCAAGTAATGGTAAATGTATTTGCCTATCTTCGGGAACATTAGAAACCTGCTTTGGGTCTCTCACTCCGATTCTTAACGGAAAAGGTAAAATTTCACCCCCTCTCGCAACCAACGGAGTATCCTCAGATATCAACTTAAGCTGATCTTTGGAATTTAGCAATCTCAAGGTTAGATCAGTCTTGCCGGAACCTGTATCCATCATAATAATCACTGCCTTGCCGTTAAAATCAAAACCTACGCTATGTACTCTGTGATACGCTTTTTTATCGAGGTATTGTCCTGCAAGCGATAGAATCGCCTGATATGCTGCCGCGTGAGCAAGATATACGTCTTCTGAAAATATTTCTATTTTCTTATTTGCCCTATCATACAAAGTCATTGCACCGCCAAAATAATCTATATAATTCACATCATCTTTAAAATAGCAAACATTTCTTGGGGTGGAAAAAACCGTAACCATCTCCGGCAAACTGCTAACATTGTATTTCTTATTAAAAATCTCAATCCTGACATCAGCCTTCACTTCGTCACTTTTAAAATAAGAATAATCAATATTCAAAAACCTTATTATTTCCGCAACCTCCGAAGCAATATGCACCCCATATCCATAAAAATCGAGCTTAATATTGCCCACTTCTGACTCCTTTATTTACTTCCAAAAGATATATTGGTTTGAAATTAGAAATTTCTATGGTATAAGTATACTTATAAAAAGGAGTTTTTTCAAATATGCACCCAATCCTAATAAAACTGCAAGACGTTGTGATAAAGACCAGAAAGATATTCCCCTTTGCTCAAATTTATCGACTAATTTATCTGTTTTTAACATATTTTTTTTCTAGATTAATCGCATTAAACAGAAGTGTCATTTGTGTATATCTTGATAAAAAAGATAAAAAGGATCTTGTCTGCGGAAGCAGTGACATAGATTATATTATAGTTACAAAAAACGACATTGACTATTATCAGGCGTACAAAATATTCAACTTTATATACTTAACAAAAAAATTTATACCTATTTTTGGCGCACATATGATTCTTAAAAAGTCTGAATTTATTAACGCTCTAAAAATGGGAATCGACGTAAAATATATCAAAAAAGAAATTTTATTTAAAAGAAAAGAGTTTAGCCTTCCCGACATCTCGTTATCCTATGATAATTTTAAAAATTGGCCTTTTTTCTTTTTCAACGGTTTGTCCCACATTTATTATGATGTTTTAAAAATAAAAACTATCAATATGGTAAGGCAATTTTGCAGCTTAATTATAAAATTTTTTAAAAGCCATTCTTTGGAAAATATTATTATTTCAAAATATGATTTTTGTAAAAAAATTTTAGAAAAAGCGGATCCCGATAACCCTCAGATTAAAACGATCTGCAACTATTATCTCCTATCTTCACGAGGGGTAAAGATACAATTTAACGATAAAGCAATAAAAGATCTTACCAGTGCTTATGTTATGTCTCTAAATTTGCTTCAAAAATATTTAGAACCCGATTTGTCTAAATCAGAAAAAAGAATAGAGTTTGAGCTAGCATTAACAAAATCAGTATATGAACACGTAAGTGAACCATATATTTTCGATGATATCAGTCCCCAAATTATTGATTTTTGCAAAAAACAAAACGGAACCATAAAAAGCGCTGTTCTTGCATCAGCGCCTTGCACTGATTTTGGTTATTTTGTCTATTTTATTTTAAATGAAAATTTAAACGACTTGGAATACCTGGAAATAATATCTGCGGCAAAGAATATCACTATATTCAGCAAATTAACACACCTCCGTAAATGCGGCATGTTTAATCTTCCAAAAATACTAAAATCCAATAGCTTAAATTACATCAACACATTTCATGATCCTCTATGCATCCCAATCGAATATTATTATTTAAAACGACACGGGAAAATTATTTATGGTGAGAATGTAATTGAAAACTTGATCGAACCGGATAAAAAATTTCTGATAGAAAATATATTGCGTTTTGCTTCGTACCTGCCGATCAAAACCAGAAGAATGTTTGTTAATACTCGGCCTATTTCACATCTAATATCCCTACTTTACTGCACATTACCTTCAACGAAACTCCTGCTTGAGCATGGAATCATCACTACAACAGCCAAGGAAACTTTTGTCGAATACATAGAGCATTATGGGAAAGAAGCGGATTGGCTCCGAAAAACACACGAAAATTACATAAATAATACAAATCCGCAGAAAATTAAAATAAGCGAAGGCACTACCGAAGAATGGTATAAAATTACTGAAAAAATTCTTGATGATATTAGATCGAAAACAAGTGAATTGTTAAAGGATGTAAAAATTTAGAGTCTTTCCCCTTCAAGCCCTGTATAAATAGTCTTCATTCCATTTCTATTACAAAACTTACATGGCAAAATAGTATTAATTCTATTTTTGAAATTCTCTCTAAAATTAGCATATTGTTCACTGTTCCATATTTCCTGTAAAGTATTATCGTATAAATTACCAAAAATATTTCTTCTATCCCAATCAGGTCGGCAAAGAATAACATCACCATTAAAAAGAATATTAGCCTCCCTAAATGGAACATTGCAATCACGATTTTGTAAGAAAAATATATTCTTATTATTATATTCTCCAGCTCTATTGTTTGCATAATAAGCTCTTGTTATAGCTCCCAAATTTGTCCAATGCTGCTGGAATTTTTTTAGTTCATCAATATTCTGTCTAGTTATTACGAAAGATAACATTACCTTTAACGTTTCCGGTTTCTTTTTAAGCAATAAAATAATATTCTCCACTATTTTATTATATTCACTACTATTTGTGATCTTTTTAAAGGTCTCTTCTTCCATAGCATTCAAGCTTATCCCTAAAGTATCTAGTCCAGATTCAAACATCTCTTCAAATATACTTTCATTTATCATTGACCCATTTGTTGTTGTTGAAACTTTTGTATTACAGATCTGTTTAATATATCTAACCTTTTTAAAAAGGGTTTTATCTATAAAGGGTTCGTTTTGTAGCATTAATCTCACATATTGGACTTTATCTCTATTAGCAGTGATTTCTTCTGTAATTTTGTAAAAAAGATCGTCTTCCATATACCCTTGTTCAAAGGAATGAGCTTTTTTGGGATAAGGACATATCGTGCATTCAAAATTACAATAAGAATGAGTTTGTAAATAAATTATTTCTGGAAAATCAATCACAACATGCCCCTCTGCGAGCCGCCTTGCTTTTTAAGTTCTTCTCTTATTATATTTTCAAGAATCTTTATGGAATCACTTCTCAAAAAAATATCGAGATTGCTCTTGTAGGGTTTCTTTAAAGCCTTTTCGATGCATGATATATAATTATTCAATGTGTATGAGGAAACTAAAAGATCTGAGTGACATAACCTCCTATTACCACAGTTTCTAGAGGCCACAATATTGCAATTCAAAAAAGCTGCTTCAAATAAAACATTTGGACTCGCATCATAAAGCGAAGTAGATATAAGCACTTTTGAGTCCGCCATTAATGATAAAACTTTTGGGTAATCCTCAATTAATCCATAGTACGATATATTTTTTTGTTTTTCTTCACACTCACCTACAACGCTTATCTTTAATCCATCAAAACTTTTAGCAATCTTCTTGACCATTTCATAATTTTTTTCTGGTCTATCCCATCTTGAAGCAACAAATGTTAAATCAATTTTTCTTTTATGGAAAGGTATGCCTTTTATTTTTTTCTTATATAATTTTTCTAAAATAAATGGCACATTATATACTAACTCAGAATGCATTTTGCCTCTATACTCAGGATAGAAGTATTCATAAAATATTTTAACTGATTCGCTATGAAAAATTATGCTATCAGACAGCTTAACGGCTTCCCTTTCCTCATAATTGTCATCATCTAGCTTTAGGTTATCACTTAGAAGCTTTTTTTCCGCATCATAGCTTGATTTAACCGCATTAAGATTATCAATAATTTTTCGGCATGAAGACGGGAAAAATAATACTTTTAAATCAGGTCTAATTTTCTTTATATATAAAGCAGAAAAACGATTTACGCATAAAACGGCTATCGGATTGAGCTTATATAAAAATCTTTTAAGATTTAAAAATCCCTCTGGTTTCTCAGGTGAAACTACGACATTAAAAACATCTTTTAAATTGTCTGGGTTCCCTAAATTCGACTTTGAATAATGCTTTTCGTAGTACTTAACTTTTTTTTCATCCAATATATTAAGAAATGCCATATCGTCAAATCTATTCGAAAGTATTCCAAACAAATTATAAGCCCTTGTATTGGCTCCGCCGCAATAAGGTATCTGATCACACGCAATAAGTATCATTTTATGTTTTCTGAATATGAAGAGTTGTAAAAAATCCTAAAGTAGCGATTTTATTCTATTTTCCAACTTTTTAAACTCTTTTATTTGAGTAAACTGGGATGCCCATTTCTCATTTTTTCGTCCTATCTCCTCTTTCACATACCTGTTTTCTATTACCAGATCTATCTTTTCTGCTATTAATGAAGACACCGTCTGGCGAGGTAAAAAAGGATCATAGGAAAGATGTTTAGTATTAAAAGGACTTACGCTTTCATGGGCTCCACCAAAATCGTTTCTATTTTCTTTGAATGGCAATATCACTGGACAACCTTGATATGCAGCATTAATGCAAGAACTCGGTCTTGCGTCGATAAAATGCCAGGGCAATGATGCTGGATGGACCATAGCAGTTGCGCATCTACATAAAAGAGGAACCAAGTTTGGTGGCACAAAACAAAAACTTATATCTTTTATATGTAATTTTTTGCTTAGTTTGATCAAATTATCTAATTCCTCCCCTAGTCCGCATAATAAAAAATGTACTTTATTCTTATTTCTTATTTCTAAAAAAGATCTTATCATTAAATCGACCTGCTTATCTCGATGAAACCTGCCTAAATAAATAATCCATTCCTTTTTAATATCTATCTCATAAATTTGTGTTCGAATAGCAGAAGTCTGTAAAAAACGTCTCTTTAGTACAGTTTTTTGTAAGGAGTTTGTGCCTTTATATTCAAAAGGAGGAGTTGGACTAATCCCATCTACTCTTACCCCTAAATCCCTCACATAATGTGCAAGCATTTCGGATGTCGTAATAACTAAATCGGATTTATTCAGAGAATTTCTATAAATCTGTGTAATATATTCCCATTCTTCTTTTCCGTATATCTCATTATATTCAGAATTTGGATTACACCCCATGGTAGCATCACTTCCCCTTAATAAAGCTACGGTTTTATATCCTACCTTGGACTTTAAATCGTTCACCGGAATTATCCAGGGAAAAGCATAAACAGAAATAACGACATCAATTTTGCCGAGCTTATCACTAGCCTTCATTAAGGCCATTTTGACATCAAGTTCACCAAAACTAAAAGGCACTTTTGGTAAAATTTTTGGTTTTATAAAAATCTGATGAAAATTTTCACTTTTCGGAGGCTCCGGGAAAAAAGCATCATATTCTCCTTTAAAATTGCTATGTTCAGCAGGAGATATCATTATTACTTTATGCTTTTTGTTCAACAAATAATTTGTAAAGGGCTCAACAAAACCAGTAACATGCCCTGCAAGATAAATGGGAAATGTCTTATTCTTATAGTAAAAAGGATTCTTGTTAATTAGCACTATATTCATATTTCAATCTATCCATTAAATAGCTGTATAAAAAATTTTACGTTTTTTACAATATCGAATTGCTTTTCTATCTTCCTTCTAGCATTCTCCCCTAATTCTTTTCTTAAGGTATCGTCATTTATAAGCTTGATCATTGCTTGCAATAAAGTGCCATCATCCTTCGGGGGAACTAATAAACCACTTATGCCATCCTCAACAATCTCCGATATCCCTGTCATATCACTTGATATTACAGGTAATTTCATTGCCATGGCCTCAATCAAAGAATTTGGAGTTATGTCTTTGCCTCCATTTTTCGCAGCAACACAAGGCAAAACAAACATATCGGCACTTCGATATTTTTCTAATACCTTATCAAAAGGTTGCGCTCCTAAAAAAAAGACATTATTTTCAAGATTCAAATCCTTATACATTTTCTTTAATCTTAAATAATAATCTGTATATAGAGGTTCTTCCGAACCCCCTACTATCTCGCATCTAAAAAAATAGCCCATGTCTTTTAGCTTTTTGCAGGCTTTTAGTAAATATATAAGTCCTTTCTCCTCAATTAATCTTGCCACTGATAGAATTTGGATAACGTTATTTGATGATATATTGTATGTTTTATCTATCGGCTTAAACTTTTCCAAGTTAACTCCATTATATATAACATTTAGCTTTTTTATGTCTTTTTTTGCTAAAAATGGTCTTAAATATGATTCATTATATTTAGTATTTGTCACAATAAATTTTGCATCTTTAAATTTTTCTTTAAGTGCAAAAGAAGAATTTTTCCTATGAATCTCATGTGCGCGTGCCTGAACACTAAATGGTATATCGACCAATCTAGAAGCTACCAGAGAGATAAAAGAACACTTATCGGCCCACGGAGAATGAATATGCGTTGCATTCTTATCTTTTAAAACTCCCGCTAAACATACTGCCTTACGAAACACATAAACATCTTCATCGAAAGTTTTATAAAATGCATACCTATGGAAAACTGTATATAAAAATAAATTTATAAATTTCAAAGGATGACTAGAAAAGAAAAGTTTAGCATGCTTAGTATATCTTTTTTTATCTAAAGGCATCAAATACGTTGTAGCTGTAATTCGACTTTCAGCATCTTTATTTAAAGTATCCCCTGAAATATCTGCAACAATTTCTACAGATAAACCTTTTTGCCTTAAAGCTTGGATTTCACGTTGAATAAATGTTTCGCTTAATGTCGGATACTGCCATAAATAATAAACTATTCGTTTTTGCTTAATAAAATTTTTACTTTTTTTATGGCTAAACAAGCCAATAGGCCACCAAGTACATCTATCAAGCAACGTATTATAAAAACTGATTGTTATTTGTGAAAATATGAATTTACGTGTCTTTTTTGGAATATTTCTCAGCTCTTTAATAAAATTCAGTGTTTTATTTACATTTATAGGCAAAATTCTATATAAGGCTATTGCTCTTAATCTATATACATTGTACTTTTTAAAAAACATAACCTTATTGCTTCTCAAGAGCTGAGAACAAATAGATGTTTTTTGCCACCACCAAAGATATTTTTTAAACCTAAAACTATGACGTGTAATGTTTTTGTCATGCATCCTATATGCATATAAAAATTCGGGGACAAGTTTTATTTTAAATTTATCTATAATCCGCAAAGCCATTTCATAATCTTCCCCGCATTTTATTTCTTCATTAAATTTTCCGATAACACTGAAAATAGCTTTTTTATATGTTCGCAAGCCGCAGCAAAAAGCCGATCCTTTAACCAATAATGCTTCTTTATAATCCATATTTTCCCTTATATTTCCAAGAACATATTTTCTTCTATTACGAAAAGCTTCTCGGGTAATTTGCCCTTTTTCATCTACGGTAAAATAGTAACAATGTACCTGGCCTATATCATCAGAGCTTTTTATCTTATCTAACATTTTTCGAAAAGCTCCGGGCAAAACTATATCATCAGAATCAACATGCGATATGAAAGGAGCTCTGCTATTTTCTATAACTTTATTATGGCAAAACCCTATACCCTTGTTTTCGGCATTTCTAAACAACCTGATCCTCTCATCATTAAATGAATTAATAACTTCAAGTGTATTATCTGTTGATGCATCATCGATTATAATTAATTCAAAAGCAACACCTTTCTGTTGTAATACGCTTTCAATGGTTCTTTTGATATATTTCCCGCAATTGTATGCAGGCATTGATACTGTTAACTCAAGCATATTTAACCCTTCTTATGTAGACAAATACTTATGTAGTATGGCGCAAGAAAATTTCCCGATTTCTTTACCTGAACGAAAAATTTTGTCATATAAGGAAAATTTATCTTTTTTTCTTAAAAACAATATTTTTAGTAAAGATAATATATATTTAAAAGTTATTTTTATATATATGCCAAAGACTTCTTTTCCTTGAATTTTAGATAAAGTTCGGTTGCGTTTCATTTTCAATCTTATATACCAAAAACCATGTAAAAATCCTTCTTTAAATAATCCCGACAAGCTTCTCTCGTTCTTATGAAAAACAATCGCTTCCGGCGCATATTTGAATTTGCATCCTGCGGCATTGAGTCTATATGATAAATCTGTATCTTCCCCTCCGATTAAGTCTTCATCGAACATATTAACTTCCATAAGACAAGACTTACGGATAGCCATGTTCATTGTAATCAAATAAGGAATGTTATATAAATTGATAGCCCTATTATGGTCATGTATTATTTCTCCATATTTTTCAATACTGTTGCATGGTCTTTTCGCAAGTATTTTCCCACCTGTCGCACCAATGCCCCTATCTTCTATCAACGGCTTTATTAAATTTTTAAGCCAATCGCTGTTTACCTTGCAATCGGCATCGGTAAAAGCTATTATTTCGCCATGTGCATTCTCTATTCCCTTATTCCTCGCGGCTGCAGGCCCTCTTTTATTTTCCGTCAGCACCCGTACTTCACCCTTATACTTCTTAAGCAAATCAAAACTCTTATCTTCTGAATTATTATCTATAAAAATGATTTCCAGCTTATCTTTAGGATAATCCAAATTGATTATAGATTCGATGCACTCCCCCAAAACATCCTCAGCGTTATAGACTGGAATTATCACTGACGCATACAATGTAACAGTTGAATTATCTTCTACCATTTTCTTTTAAACATTCTTACTTAATTTCTGATTCTGCGACTTTGCTTTGAAAGAAGATTATCAAATAAACCATAATCTCTCTTAAACTTCTTACTGCTGTATTTACCTGTCAGTAGTCCGTGGCATAATCCTACCTTGCCCACAAGTGCCGATATATCTCTGCTTTCACT
>Ga0180432_10000658_pt1 | contig 57020 bp, 90 predicted proteins | sample SS_ome_10_FD_132414 | JGI IMG/M metagenome (GOLD analysis project Ga0180432, IMG submission 132414) | Hypersaline lake sediment archaeal communities from the Salton Sea, California, USA - SS_1_MS_2 metaG | ecosystem: Environmental > Aquatic > Non-marine Saline and Alkaline > Hypersaline >... | reverse complement strand
TTATTTTCTTTTTTCATAATTTTAAACCATTATTACTTATAATTATATATCATAAATAAAAAACTGTCAATACCTAAACTGTGGAAAATTTATTCTCTCTAATCTTATTTAGCAATTTAGTAATTATTAAAATTTGCTTTCTTTTAAAATAATTTTCCATTGAAATCTCTACACATTCAGGACTACAAAAATCTCCTTTTTCAAAAATAAATTTTCCACAATTCAAACAAGTGTATACTCGGTGAAATTTTTGAGTTTTTGGGTCAAGTCTATATGTTTCTGTTTTATTTATAGGCATATACTAAGAATTAGGGTTTAATGTCTTAATATTATTTCCTGATTCCTGAAAATTTGTTTGTGTTTGTTTTTCTTCTTTTTTCACTCCCGCTTCAGCATCAGCTATTTTTTGTCTTTCTTTATCATCAACATATTCTCTAAAACGACAACTCTTTTCTTCAAAATATAATCCTACTACTCCTGTTTTTCCATGCCTATTTTTATCAACAAAAATCTGAGTCGCTTGGTCTAATATTCTTGTGCTTAAATTTTTATTTCTATGTATAAGCATTACTATATCAGCATCTTGTTTAATTGCTGAACTATCTTTTAACTCATTCATTGTCGGTTCTTGATTATTTTTTTCTTCTTTTCTTATATGACAAATTAATATAATTGGTATTCTTAAATGTCTTGCTAAATATTTAACATGCCTCACAATATCTCCTATCTCTGCTGTTCTATATGCTCTATCTCTTGATACAAAATAATGTAAATGGTCTATGATTATTACATCACATCCAAAATCTCTAACTGACTTAATTGCTACTTCATCAAGCAAATCTACATTCAAGGCATCTTTTCCTGAATAAAAATATATTTTTTTCCCAGAAAGATTTTTTCCTGCTTCATTTATTATGCCTTTAGAAACAGGATTTGCTTTTTTGTCTTTGTCAAAAATTTCTAAATTATCAAAAGAAAATTCTTTATCTATCATCATAAATCTTTCTACTATTTCTTCTACTGGTTGTTCTAAACTAAACATCATAATACTTTTACCAAGATTAGCCAAATTATAAGCTATATTTTGGCTTAGAAATGTTTTACCTACACTGGTATTGCCTGAAACAATTACTAAATCTCCTTCTCTCATGCCTTTTAATTGTTTATCTAATGTTGGATAACCTGTTGGCAAACCTCTAAATGGTCTTGGGTCAAATAATTCTTCTTTCGTTCTTACTACTGAATCTTTAATATGTTCTATTAATTCATAATTTATTTTTACTTTTTCTGCTCCGACATATAATTTATTAAAGTCATCTATTGTTTTTTTATCTTTAACAAAAAAGTCATTTAAGTCTTTTGAAATTTCACCTTCTTTTTTAGGCACGACTATTTTATAACATCTTCCTGCTCCTAATTTTTCTACTGCTACTTCTACTCCATCTTCTCCTGCTTCGTCATTGTCATAACATAAATAAATACTTCTTTGTTTTTTTAAGGCTTCTACCCATTCTCTTTTAAAAGTTTTAGCTCCTACTGTAATACTGACTACACTCTCCCAACCTTCCTGAAATAAAGACATAGCGTCTATTTCACCTTCTGTAATTACAACCTTCTTGGATTTTTTAAGAGTATCTCCATTAAATAAAGCTATTTTTGCATTTGTTATATTGTGCATCTTAGGAATATGCTCATTTTTTTCTTCAGGGTCTTTTCTATATCTAATATTTATTACCTTTCCATTTTCAATTATTGGAATAGAAATACTCTGTCCCGACCAGCCTATTTTAAAATGTTTTAAAGTATCTAATTTTAATCCGCGTGTCTTTGTTAAATAATTTAAAATTGCTTTAGTTTTTTTATCTGTCCCTGTTATTAGTTTTTTATGATATTCATTAGCACTATCAGAATATAATTCAAGGTCTTTTTCTGATATTTTTGATTTTTGTTCTTCTTTCTTTGGAGTAGTAATTTGGTCTGGAGTTTTAATTGGTTGGCTCAAATCTCTTGTATTATTAGTATACTTTTTCTTCTGTTCCCGCATATTCTCTTTTTTATAATCTCCAAAAAATTGAGCTAAAGTTATTATGTTTCCTTGAGCAGAACATTTATGGCAGTAATATAAACCATTTGATATAGAAATATAAAAATGTGTCCAATCTTCTTTTTTATCTTTACAAAAAGGACATTTATTAGTTCTAATTTGACCATTTTCAACTCTTGTTTGAAAGCCTTTGCTTTGTAAATATTCTTCTATTTGTTCTTGAGTTGGGTTTAGATAATTAAGCATATTTTTATTTTGTTAAATATTTTTTAGCTTCTTTTTCAAAGTTTTTATTTTCTTGCTTATTAAACAAGCCTATATATTGACTTATTCTTCCTGAATCTGAAAAAAACCACTTAACTCCTCTCCATCCATTATGTTTCATTTGCCACGCATCATTTGAAAATCCCTGAATAGCTCTTAATAATTCTATTGGTTCATACTCCTGAAGTCTAGCAGTAATCACTTTATTAACTCCTGAAAGAGATATTTTTTTATTTGTAGTCTTTTTTGCAATAGTAATCTGATAGAAAGATATTAATTTCTTCAGGAGAAGTTGAAATTCAGGTGTGTGCGTATATATATCTTTATTCTTATTACTATATATATTATTACTATGTCCATTAGATTTATATACCCCCCCTCCATTAGATTTATATACCCCCCCTACTAAATCTAATGTACCCCCTACTAAATTTGATGTACCCCCTAATAAAGGAATAATCTCTGTTCTGGCAAAATTAGAATATTCTCTTTTTATATACTTATACTTTTCAAGATTTGTTAGAGCATTGACGATAGAGCCTCTACTTTTCTTTAGTAATAAAGCAAGTAAAGCGTTTCCTGCACTACATTTTTTGAGTTTGGTTGTATTACAAAACCAATAAATTACTCCATAAAGAAGCCTATCTGTTTCAGTTAAATTTTTGTTAGTAATTAATTCATAAGGAATAATTAAAAAGGTTGGGATTATATTCTTTGCCATAATAGACAAGCATTAAGAGAATTACGAAGAAAGGGGGGATAAACCCCCCTATCTTTTAGTTAAAAGGGAACTTCGTCTATATTAATTTCATCTTCTACTACTGGTTCTTTTTCAAGAACTTCTGATTCAGGAATATTTTTGCTTTCCTCAACATTAATAGTTGGGAGTTCTTTTTTCTCTCCTAATCCAAGAGTGTCTAAGCTAATGATTTCTTTACAATTAGGAAAATTACTACATCCAAAAAATGGGCCTTTGAAGCTATCTTTTAGATTCATTTTCTCTCCACATTTAGGGCATACAGGTCTTACAAAGTCTTTAGGAAATTCAAGTTTATACTTAGCAATTACTCTGCCTTCAGGATTTCCACCTTTAACTGTATTCTCATCTACTTCTCTATTTTGATTTCTGACTTCATCAAAGATTTTTAAATCTTTATCAAGTAAAGCTCTTTTCTTAATGTAATCACTTGCTACATTTTCCTCTGCTTGTGTGAAATGGACAATAAAGTAAATATTTGCTCCTGACTTTTCTTTAGTAGTGCTTAATCTGGTTTTATAAGCAAAAGTAGGCAAACCTTGAATTGTTTCTTTATACGCCCAATATTCATTACGAGCAGTATTGCTTAAATACATTCTATGAATTTTTCCTTCATATTCTACATAAAGAATTTCTGTATATTTAATTATACTTCCGCTAAAACCTTTAGCTTCTAATTGAGCATCAGGAAAATTGTTCTTGATATACTCTTTAAATTCTTTATATACTCCAGAAAAGATAACTTTCTGTTCAACATTATTCCAAAGCTCAACACTATCTTGAAAACTATCTAATTCAGGAGTTCCATATAATTCTGTATTTTGGTCTTGGTCATAATAACCATACTTAAATCTTGTCCTTAAAATAGTAATATCAATTTCTTCTCCTATATCTCTTTTTATCTTCTTAGGTTGTCCGTTTTCATCTGGCTCATATTCAATTACCATAAAATTTCCTTTTATTCCGTCATCTTCGTCATAAATAACTCTGATTTCAGGAATACCTGCTTTTGCAGGAGCATTTTCTTGGGAGTAAATCTTAAATAATTGTGCTTCCTCCTCTGATAATCCTTTCGTCATAGCCGTTGTACGAGCCTCTAGTGAGTTCTCAGGGTTACTTTGGATATTATTACTCTCTTTAGCAGAACTTTCATTTGAGGGCTGTTCTGCTTCGTTAGGTGGGGTGTTATCGTTTGGGTTAAGGTTAGTTTTTGTTAGTGCCATAAAAGTTGTTTTGTTAATTAATAAATATATGAATTGACTTTTAGAAAAACTAAAAACGAGGAGTATTGACTTGGTCGCCAAATTTAGATTGTCCTTTTTCTGGGTTCATATAACGCACTCTTTCTTTTAAAGCAACTATTAGATTATCAATACTACTTGTGTAAAAATTCAATAATTCTGCTTTTCTGATTTTCTCTGCTTCTATTTTAGACCAGACATAATTACGCCATGAAGATTCGTCTTTAAGATTATCTTCTGTATAGTGTTTTTTAACTGCTAAATTGACAGCCTTTTTTGATTTTTCTTTTATTTTTTCATTTGCTACATTTTCTAAAATTTTCTTTTCTAACTTTTCAATTTCTTCCCTTAACTTTCCTTTTCTATAATTTACTTTATATCCTACTTCATTAAATTTTCTCCACAAGGTTGCATATAAACCTTTAGCTTTCGCATTGATTAAATTCTCTCCTAAATATGGTCTAAGCCCACTTAAAACTCCTATGTAATACATTAGTTGGTCTTCTGTTAAAGTTAAATAATTAGAGTCAGTAATAACTTTATCTGGACTTAAAACTGGATTTTGTAAATCGGAAATTACATCTATTCCTAAATATTTAATCACTTCTTTATATGCTAGTATTGCTTGTTCCTGTTCAGGAGAAAGAGGAGTTTTCATCAAGGCAAATTGCTCATCCATTTTTTTCTCTGCGTCTAAGTAAGCATTATTGGTCATATCTTTTTGCGTTTATACATTTTTTCTAAAAATTCCACTATGTCTAGATAATGGATTTTGTAAGCAACTCCGACCTTTAAGCAGGGTATCTCACCTTTTTTTATTTTGTTTCTAATTGTGCAGTGAGATATCCCGAGCCACTTATTTTTATCAATTTCAACACAGGTTAAATATGGGTTTCCTGTCTTTTTGACATATTGTAATATTTTTTGTTTTGTTTCTTTTAATCCTTTATTTTCCATAAACTAATATTAAATATTTTTTATTATTTTTTTTTGTAAATCCCATAATCAATTATTATTTTATTTTCTTTTAATTTTTTAAATTCTTCGTCTTTAAATTCTTTTTTATAACAAGGTCTGTGCATAAAACGCCAACCATATTTTCTTAAAAATAGAAATTTACGAGGAATTAAAATATATTTATTGCATTTATCACATATATCTACAATACTAAATTTAGGTCTGGTTTGATTTTTTATCCAATTAGCTTTATCTTTTTCAATAATTCTTTCTTTTATACTGATAGCTTTAGCAGGAACAACATTAGGTCGCCAATTGCCCCTTACTCTTTTCATCTTTTTTTATATTAATGTTTTTTAATTTTTTTTCTAATTCTTTAGCATCTGGCAAACCTCCGTCTTCATGGCATATATCTTTAAAATCACACCAACTACAAGTCATTTGATTATTTACTGGTGGGAAAATTTTTGCTTCTATTGCTCTCTCTATCTGGTCAAGATTATCTAAGGCTTCATTTATTTGATTATCTGAAACTTCTCCTCTAAATACCTGTAATTTTGGCTCTTTAGTTTTGACAAGAATATCTAATCCTATTCCTTTTTCTTTCATATTAAATTTTTTTCTAAATCCTAAAGCATAAAAAATCAACTGAGTATTAAAATCCAAGACATTTTCAGAATAAGAACTAGCAGAAGTTTTCAAATCTCTAATAATATAATTTTCATCAACTAAGTCTATATACATTAAAAATTCTACTCCTTTTATTTCTAAGGTTATTGGTAATTCTACATATAACGGCTGTGTCTTTACCATTTGCTTATAATATAAAAGATTTAACATACTCTTTGCTTTTGCCATTATTTCTTCTCCTGTTTCTAATTTGCCATATTTGACTTTGAAGTAATTTTCATTGTCTTTATTATTTTTAAATTCATCCATTAAAAATTCCATCATAAACTGATTAACTTTTTCAAAAGGCAAGTCTTTTTTGCTTTCTATTTTTTGTCTGTAATTAAACTCTTGTGCTTTATGTAGAGCCAAGCCAAGAGATTTGTTTGGGTCATCAGTCATAATATTAACTTTATCTATGTATTGATATTTATATTTCTTTGCACAAGAAGTATAAACATTCATTTGACTAACACTTCTATGTTTAGTTTTATTTTCCATTAGTTTTTTGATAGTTTTTTCATATCTTTTGCATTAAGTTTTTGATATACCATTGAAATTCTTTTTAAAGCAGGGTTATCATTACTTAATAAAAAAGAGTGTAAAACTATATTATTCTTTTTTAAAGTTTCTTTTGTTATATTTACGGTATCTTCTCCATCAGTAATAACTAAAATATCTGCTCTATCATACAAAGCTGTATTTTTATCTATTTTAATATTATCCTGTTTAAATAAATCAGGATTATTTATATCATCTATTGCGTGCCTAATAGCATTATCAATACTTGTTCCTCCTCCTGTCATTGGGCATTTTAATAAATATTCAATTTCTTTTTTTGCTTCCTTTTTATTGGTTACTTTTCTTAATGGAGAAACACTACTATCAAAGTGTCTGTAAAAATAAATACTTCCTTCTTTTATTGCCTTTTTAATATAAGCAATAGCAATTCCATTAGTAACTACTTCTCGTATTCCCATCATTGAGCCTGAACCGTCTATTAAAATATATAATACTTGCTTTTTCTTTTTTCTGTCTTGATATTGCTTCATTTTTAAATCTTTATCCATTAACATTTTGTCAAACATTTTATCTGGATACAAAAATTGGTGGGGAATTATTTTTCCTATATCTCCTATATTTTTAATATTGGTTATTCTGTAATCTTTTTCAGGGTACATAACATCTGATTTTTCTTCTTCTCTTGAATACTTTTCTATCTTGTCTATGTTTCTTGCTACATCAAAAATTTTAAAATCTCTTTCAGTAATTCCATCTGAAATTCTTTTTAAGTGTTCTGCTAATCCTTGAATAGTTTTTAGTTCTCCGTGTCCTACTCCTGCTTTTTTTTCTAAAGCCTCTCTTGTTATATCATCATTAAAAATATTATTTCCTAATATTTTTTCTATTTGAGGCATATCATTTTTAAATTTTTCCAAATCTATTGGTAAATCTTTAGGATTATCACTTAATTCTTCCTCTGGTGAATTATCCATTTTTTCTTCCCCTTCTCCCTTTCCTTCTTCTTGTTTTTGATTTTCTCCTTCTCCCTCTCCTTGCTGATTTTGACCATTTCCTTGTTGGTCTTGCTTATTATCTCCTTGCTGATTTTGTTGTTGAGGTTTTTGTCCTTGAGGTGGTTTTGGTGGTGGGGGCGAGAACATATCTAGTAAGATTTGTAAAGCGTGTTCTGGATTATTCAAACTTTGTAAATGATTATATAATCTAGTATGGCTAAACTCTTGTAAGAACCTTCTAATAGCTTGATAGTGAGTATTTACTTTAGTGTAGTCCTTAAATTTATGCCTAACATATCCATCAGCTATTTCACTATCTAATTGAAAAAAAGGTTTGATAACTTTTGTAGGGTTTAAATTATCAAGTAAAGAAAATAAATCTTTTGAAAAGTCAATAGATACTTTTTCTTTAGTTTCAGGATTAACTGCCTCTGATTTTTCCTCGGTAATTTGAACAATGGAAGTTGCTTGATTTTGAGTTAACTTATTATTTGTTGTTCTCATATTTTTTAGATTTGATTTTTGTCAAAGAATTTATTTTTGCTTGTATTATAAGCATTTTTTAATTGATTAAGAATAGCTGATTTCCTATTGCTAAGACTATTAGTAGCAGAATCCATTTTTTCTAATTTAGAAATACTGGTTTTTAATGCTTTGACTTTACTTATATATTCATTAGGCTGTAAATTAGCATCATTAAAGTCAGTTAATTTTTTAAGATTTTTTTCTACTCCTTCCAATTCTTTTAATTGAATTTTTTCTGTTTCTAGACTTTCTACACATCTTTTATATACTAAATCAAATTTTCTTTCTTCTTCTGTTTCGTTCATTGTGCAAAGCCCAAATTTAATTTCAAATAAATCTTTGAACTCTGCTTTAGTTCTTCCGTCTAATAAAACTGAAGCCTTAACAATATCAAGTAATTTATTTGTAGTTCTTGCTGAAACATACTTATCAGTTTCTTTGGTAAATTCTTTTATCATTTCATCATATACAGATAATACTTCTTCTTCAAGAGCAACTGCATTTGAATATATTTTTTGATTAAAGTTTTTTAATTGCTCTAAAGTTAAGATAGGTTTGACTTCATCTTTTCCTAATTTATCTGTTCTGTTTAAATGCTGTTTATACATTGACATTCTGTTTGATTTACTTTTTAAAGGACCTACTACTGCCTTAAAAATAAATCTGTCTAATATAGGTTGGGTTTTCTCATTAATCTCCTCATAATTAGCAGTAGCCACGCAAGTATGAAGTTTAGCTTCTTCTTGTTGTCTACCTTCGCTAAAAGTTCTTTCATTAAGAACGCCTAATAAAGTTCTTAATACATCTTCTCTGCCATCAAAAATCTCATCTACAAAAGCAAAATCAGCCTCTAAAATAGAGCCTGAAATATCTCTCATAAATATACCTTTGTTTTTCCAAGTGGCTATGTCATAAGCACCAAATAAATGCTCTGATAAAGTGGCTTCTGACATTTGAATATTAAATGTATTAGCATTTTCAACTAATGAAAAAGCATTTTTGGCAAGCATTGATTTCCCTGTTCCTGCTGGACCTTTGATAAATAAATGTTCTCCTAAAAGCATTGCATACATTAGTTGTTTAAGTTCTTTGTCCCTCTCTTGAAGAAATAATTTTCTTGAACTAAATTTTCTTTCAATAGAGCTTTCAATAGAGGTTGTGGTTGTGTCGTTTGATACATTTTTTGTTTCCATAGTTTTTTTATACTACCCAATCTACTAAAAGATAGCAAACTGCAGTAGTTATAAATATAATTTTTATTATTTTTAACATATTTATTTTAGGATATAAACATCCATATATCTTACTCCAAAATTTTTGGCACCTTGGATATCTTTATCAAAATTAATATCAAATCTTCCATCAAATCTTTCTGCTGTCCAATCCATACATTCATATTCCTTAAATCCTATTATTACTTTATTATGGGCTGGAATTTCCCTTGGGCAAGCAACTGTATCTGTTCTTCCACAAACATTTCCAAACTTTGCTTCACAAGGGTCTCCTTCTGTTTGTTCAGGAGTGGTGTTATAAGCAGTAATAATTGCTTTAATTTTTGTTGCTGAATTATTTTTTACTTTTAACTCAGCGTATTCAAGCGTCTTTTCTGCTAATTTACTTCTTGTTTTTACATTTTCTAAGGTTGCATCTAAAGCTATTTGTTTGAGTTCATTTATAATAGGTTTATTACTCTCTAATAATAATTTATTTGCTTCTAAACAATTTTGTACTTTAACTTTTTCTTCATGAAGTTCATCTGAAAAATAAACTAAAGAATAAATAAAAGCCATTAAAATAATAATTGAATAAACAAAAAAGGCTGAAAATTTTGTTGTTGTTTTTGAATTTGGCATACTTCTAAGTATTTTATTTCTTATAATTATTATATATTAAAAATAAAAAACGGTCAAGAGGGTAAGATGTGGATAATTCTATAAAATAGGTCTATATCCTTTGGCTAATTTTTCTTGAATTAGTTTATCTTTTCTATTTACAGCACCTAAATAATTATTATAGTTTTCTTTCATTACTTGCCCACTTGTGCCTATTGCTCCCCAACGCCTAACTAACTCATAATTATCTGTGCCAAGAGTTATGATAGAAATAGCCCAAAATTTATTATGAATTCCTTCTGTATTTTCAAAGTAAAACTTTTCGTTTTCCATATAATTATTGCTTTTTGCCATATTTAGTTTCTAATGTTTTTAGTATATTTTCTGATAAACTCATTATTAACTTTAATATAAGGCGTAATTCTTCTTCTTCAGATATTTGTTTATTACTTTCTGATTTGTATTTCTGAATTATTACTTTAAGAACACTTTCTATAAAACTTAATGGAGCTATCTTATATTGCTCAAAAATAATACCATATCCTCCAGGTTCAGTTTCTTCCATAACAAAGAATGTATGCGGTTTATTGCTATGTATTATTTTAGATATTTTTTCTAGAATATCTTTGTAAAAAACTTCTTTTTCTTTTTTAGAAATACCATCCATATTTATTTTCATTCTGTCAAGCATTTTGCTCACCTCCTTTCTCATTGTAGTTTAACGCCTGTACTTCTCTTTTTTCAAATTCTTCAGTAGATAGTTTTTTCTCTTGCCATAATTTTTTATCACAAGACCAACATTGACCAAAAAGTTTTAGATAATTTTTATCCATTATTGACCATTGTTGTTCTCCACACTTTTTACACTTGTCCATATTTTTATTATTTTTAAGATTAATAAAGCTAATATACCTATTGGGAAATAAATAATCCAAAAAGGTGTTAAAATTATTTCTTTTAATGTTTTCATATAGTAATTAATAATTATTTATAAAAAGATTCTTCTGTATCTACTATCAAATAATTATTTTCATAGTGAGATGAATAAGAAGAACACATACCTATCTTTGTAAATAATCTATTCAGTATTTCTTTTTTACTCTCTCTTTTTATTGGACCAATTTTATATACTCCTTTTTTTATTTCTTTAGCTATCATATAAATTTTTTTAATAATATTGGTTTATAATTTGTATATTCAAGTGAAAATAATTTACTATGTCCACCTAAAATTTTATTATATTGTGGTTCATGTTTTCTATGGTCGGTATCGTGGAAGTGTCCATGTATATTTATATCAAAATTTTCTGCTTTAATAGGAATATGAGTAAAAACTATTTTTTTGCCAAAAGCTGTCATATCTAATCTATCACAAACAAAAGCCCAGCCATGTTCTAAATACCAAGTATTTGATTTTCTATCATGATTTCCTCTTACTAATATTTTTCTGCATTGTAATAATCTGTTTAAATGATAATGAACCTCTACATTATTTCCAATACAAATATCTCCTAAGTGTATTAGGACATCATTACTATTTATTTGTTTAAGCCCACTCCAAATCAATTTTTCAAAATTTTCCGGTCTTCCATAAACTATTAATTGCTTATGATTAAAATGAGTATCACTTATTATCCAAATATTCATATAATTAATTTCCTAAAATCAACCCTGTTAGAAGAACTTATAATCATGGAGACCAGTCCATTATAAATTGAAGTAATGTGAATTAGTTAACAGGGTTGGTTTCAAGATATTAATTTTTTATATTTTAAATTTTCAAGACCTTTTTTATAAGTAATATTCATTATTCTATAATTTAAAGGGCTAATACAAGGGTCGCATAACATTAAAGATTCCATTACTTCTACTTTAGCATATTCTACAATAGCTTCTGGTGGAATAAAATCAGCACTAACTGTTCCCATAAATTTTAAACTATCTTTCCAAGTAGGTAGTCTTTTTATCATTTTAGATAATTCTTTACTTAATTTTTTTGGATTAATAAGTCGGTATAGTTCTTCTGCCATTTCTTTATTATCTGCTTTATTGAATTTTAATAAATGATAAATAAATTCTTCATCAGGGTATAACTTAATTTTATTGGTATCAATTTGAATCTTTAAAATTATTAACTTATCTCCTTTTTTATTACTAGCATTTCTTGCATAATAACAAGCATAACAATTTGACAAATAAACTAAATTATTGCGTGATTTCATATTCTCTGAATTGGGCTTTTTTCTTCCTCTTGGTTTAATGCCTTCTGTTTTTATTTTCTTAAAATTACTACTGCTTGTGCCGTGGTATAAAGTCAATATCATATTTTTCCTGTTAAAATATTAATTGCTAATTCTTCATTTCCAAAACCTTCTTGATAAATTTGTTTTTTTCCGCATTTAGGACATTCATAAATAGTTTCTACTATATCATTATCTCTCTCAACGGAAAATATTAATTTATCAATTTCTTGTTTACAGAATAGACATTTTCCTTTGCTTTTTTTAGCCATATTTTTATCTTTTTAATTGATTAACTTCTTCATTTTTATAATCTTCGTAATCATCTGAACAATTCCTCGGTTCTTCATCATTTTTGCCATTATCTATTTCTGTTATTCTATCCTCTTTATACAAAGCTCTCATTTCTGGCTCTGGAAAGATGCCTATTTGTATATCAGAAACAAAATCTTTTTCTTTATATTTAACAGGCTCTTTAAATTTGAGTATTCTTGATACTGTTCCAAGTTTTTTGTCTTTATACTTAATATAAAGAGTTTTTTCATTGGTTATTTTAACTTGGAGTATTTCTTTCTCTCCAACTTTTAATCTTTTTGTTAAATCTTTTTTTGTAATCATCATATATTTATTATTTATTTTGAAGTTTTAATAAATCTTCAAAAGTATATGTTTTAATTATCTCCCATTTATCATCTTCTGCAAATTCTATTATATTATCTTTATCAAATCCATAATCATTATCAATAGTTTGTCTTGCTTCTTTTTGGGTATTTTGCCAATTAGAATGTTTATAATTACCAAAACTATCTTTAAAAGGAGAAAACATACTATAAGATTGTTTTACTTTACTTTTTACTAAAACAAATAATCCAATCTCTAATTTTTGATAAAGGTCATCTACAAAAGATATTTTTCCATTTTTTACTCCAAATAGTTTTCTCATTTCAGCTATTTGCTTTTGTGTAAATTTCTTTTTCATAATTATTTTACCAATTCTTTATTACATATTAAAATATCGCCTAAAATTATGTCTTTTATGCCTTTAAAAGCAAATCTATAAATCGCGGTAGCTTTATGATTAAAAGGTAAAGGCGGGTCTAATATTTTTCCTTCTTCATTCATTACCATTATTTTATTATGGGATATTTGAACAATTTGCATACTGCCTTTTACAATTTTTTGTAATTCTTCTAAAGTAAAATCAGTATTATTTTTTGGTTTTATTTTTTTGGTTTTGCCATTAGCAAAAATAATTTCAGCTTTCATAGGTTTTTTATTATAATTTCTTAAATCCTCTGTATGCCCACAAGCATAACATTTTACTATTTTATGCCAAGCGTCAGGGGCTTGTTCAATTCCTGCTTGATTTTGATTGCATTTTTTACAAATCATATTTTTAGTTAGCCCAGTTTATTAGTAAATAACAAACGGTAATAATGATAAAAATTAATTGTATAGTTTTAAACATATTTTTATTCTTTTATAATAATTTTCTAACAACTTAACTTCTTTTATACATCTGCGAAATAATTTTCGTAGTTGTTCTGTCTGCCAAGAAGTAGAATTTTTAATAACCATAATTTTATGTATCTCCATTAAGTTGTCAAAAAACTATTAAACAAATTATTTTATAAACAAATTAAGAAGCATAATTTTTATGCTCCTTATTTGTTTATAATTCTACCACCTGTGTTTTATGAAACAGGTGATACACTTTTGGATACAATACTTTATCTTCATCTTTTTCTGGTTTTTCTTTTTTATCCTTATCCTCTTTTTTGGCTTCAAATGAAAGCCAAGTAATGCCATAGATTTTTGACTTTTCACCTTTCTTTACTTTATAGCCATTTTCTCTCCAGCCTTGAAAAGTTTTACAATCTACATAAGGAATACCTTTTAGCTTTAACTTTTGCATTTGTTTCAAAACAAAATAAAAGCCATTATAACTAACTCCTTTCAATCCCGCCTCTCTGAACAAAGCCTCCGCCTGTAAATCATTTTCAGCCAAAGCTTTGCTTTTTTTCCACTCCAAGCGTAAACGCTTAAAGTATTCTCGTTTTTGTTCTTTTGTAAATTTAGTCATAGTCTCCAGTAATTATATTTTTTATACATCTTATAATTTAATTATAAGGTATGAATAAAAAATTGTCAAGTTTTTTATTATTTTTATAAACAAATGTCTGCTTATTACTTTATAGTAATAGGCAGAATATTTATTTATGAAACTCTCTCTTTTATGACTTTCTCAATCCAGTAATTATGCTCTGGTTCATCTTTTTCAGTAAGATGTAAAGCCATAATTTTCTCTCTTGCTTCTCTCAATTCGCTAAAAATGCCAATTAAAGTAGGAGATTGCCTTGGGTCAGGATTAACAGGTAAAGATAAAACCTCATAATAAACTATAGAGTTATACTTCATACATTTTTTTATTTTATATTGTTATAAACAAATGGCTGACAATTTTTTTATGTAAATTGCCAGAGAATTTTTTTATAGTAATTGAGCTAAAGCATAAATCCAAGAGATTGCGACAAAAACGCTGTATGCAATAACGACACCTTTTGCCATTTTCTCTTGAGTTTTATGCTCTTTTAAACTCCTCCAAGTTTTTTGATACATTTTTTTATTTTTATTTTAATAAACAAATTATAGCTTTTTATCTATTCAAAAAAACTGATAAAAAGCTATGTATCTATTTACTTTACTTTTTGAGCACAGCTAATTAAATCTACACCTCTTAAAAATTCCTCTATATCCTCAGAAGTTATGTTTTTTCCGCCAATATGCCACTCTTTAATTTCATAAATTGACTTATCCTCTTTATAATCATAAATAGTTATGATTCTATTATTTCCTAACTCAAAAGCCCATTCTACCTGAGTTTTTTTGTCTAAATAATAGCCAACCTTATGAGGGTTGCCTAATTTATCATACAAATCGTTGACAGAACAATATAGATAGTAATTTTTAAAACCGGTTCCTTCTGTGTTAAGAGCAGGAGTTAAATTTGTATTCTCCATACATTTTTTATAGTTTTATATCACTTCAAAAGAACTGACAAAACTATTTTAATTATAAACAAATTGTAGTCAATAAATTTCTTTATGGACTACATATCTTTTTATAATTAAAAGAATTTTACTTTAATCTCTTTTATTCTTCCTTCCTCTATTTTAGCCATAACATCATAAACGCCATCACCAAAACCGCTACTAACACAAACGCCTAATCCTGCGTGTCCTCTATCGTAATTAAATTGCTTATGATTTAAAGGCTTTCCTTTTTCATCATTTAATTTATTACAAAAATCCAACCAATCTTTTCCGATAGATTTTGGTACATCATTTTTTTTCTTATGGAGTATATAGCAAGGGTCGCCAATCCAAACTAAACCAGCGTCCACTCCTATTTCTCCTACTTTTATAAATTCTTCTCCCATAAAATTTTTATAGTTTTTTATCTGATATAAAAAAAGATAAAAAGCTATTTTAATTATAAACAAATTATATCTTGCCAATCTAAAAAACTGACAAGATATTTATTTGTTTACACTTCTTTTTCTTCTTCGTCATCCTCTAATTCCTCTAAAATTTGCTCATTTTTGTCGCCATTACAAATATCCTCTAATTCTCGTCTTAAGCCACTCATATATCCGTCCTCTAACTCTTGCATAATTTGATAACTAAATTTGTATCCGGTTTCGTCCTCAATTCCTTTCAAATCTTGCTTAATTTCATATAACTTTGAGGAAGCCTCGGCAACGCCTTCGGTAATTATTTCTAATTTTTCCTCTTTTGTCATAGTCTCCATAAAATTGTTAGTCTTTTAATCACTTCTTAAAAATTGATAAAAGACTTTTTAATTATAAACAAATTTATTTCGCCCTAAATATTTTTAGTATAATTTTTAAATATTGATAGGGCGAAATTGATTTGTATATAATTTCTGCCTCAATTAAAGTTATCAGTTTTTTTGATTTCTCCTCTTTTGCTGATAAAAAACGAATAACTATTAAAAAAGCAAAAAACAAACAAGCGGGATATTTTTAATAAATTAAAAACATCACCGTTTGTCTATTTTTGTTTATTGGAGATTAAATTAAATTTTATTTTTAAAATATATTAGGAATTTTTACGCCTAATGAGATAAGCTCTATAAATTTATTTTTCGCTTATCCTTTCTCCCGAGCCAATCAGTTTTTTAGAATTGATATAAATAACTTTAATTTCAAAGGCAACTAATCTATAATAAAGGTTTATTGTTTTAATTATTTTTAATGGACTGGTCTTATAAATCTTTTAACTCTTATATTATTAGTATAGCAAATTTTTTAAAAAGGGTCAAGCCTTTAGGGGGGATAACTTCGCTTGTTTCTTCGCTAGTATTAAAGAAGAAATAATCATTAGAGCTATTCTCTTTTTAAATGATATAAAACGAATAAATAAATAATAAATAATAAATAATGCCTAATATTCGCTTAAAACTGTGGATAACTCAATATTGTGTCAAACCAGCGAAACAAGCCGATATCGCTAGTAATGCCTTGCCTATATAATAAGGCATAGATTAAATATAAATTAGAATAATCAACTAATAACCACTAAGTTTGAAAGCATTATTTTTCACAAAAAAGTCAATCTTTTTTGATAAAATAATATCTAATAAATAACTGACAAGCTAAATAAATAATAATAATAAATATTTCCGCTAAATAAATTTAAAAGTAAATATTAGATAGCAAATTAAATAATAAAATTAAAAATAAAAATTAAAATAATTCCGCCATAAATAATATAATTAGAATAAAAAACTTGCTAATAAATAATAAGTAGTAAAATAAATAAGAGTAAGGCATAAAAATTAAATAAAAAATAGCTAATAAAAATAATTCCGCCTAAGCTATATTTCTCAGTAAATAGTTAAGTAAAAGTAAATAAGAGTATAAGGGTAAATAGATAAATGATAAAAAATAAAAAACTTAAATATATTTTTTAGTAAGAAATAGGCAATTTTTAAACATTTTAATTAAATTAAAACAAGCCAAAGGCAATAAAAATAAGGCTTAAAATAAACTTTAACAATCTTCGCTGGTAGATAAATTCTTCAGAATAAATGAATAAAAAGCAATAAATAAATAAAAGATACCCCCCTATAAAAGTCTAAAGATTTGAGAGTATAGGTAATGAATGATAAACATTCAAATTCTCCTAGAAAATACCTTTTTTTATCATTTTTTCAATAAAAATAAAGAGTTTTAAATGCTTTTTGTAGTATCCAGTTATCCCCATTTAGATATTGACAGTTCATATTTCAGGATATATAATAAAGATATAAAGATATAAATAAATAAAGATATAAAATGTTAGATAAATTAAATAAGAATAAGTCAAAAGAATATACTGGAAGAAATATGGTTGAAGTAAAATGTGCTTACTGTGGAACTATAAAAGAAAAAGAAAAAAGACAAATTAAACCTTATAAAAATCATTATTGTAATAGGGAGTGTATGAAGCTTGGTTTTAGAAAAAGACATTGTTGGGAACTTGCTGATGGATAAAAAAATAACTTGACAATATGAAGGAAAATAGTTTATTTAAAAGAAAATATAGAAAAATAAAAATTTGGAACGGATTTACTTATAGATACGAGTTTCAATGTCCTATATTGTAAAAGTAAAATAATATGAGTACATGGCATGAACCAAAAAAAGTTAAGAAATACTGTCCTTTTTGTGAAAACATGACTATTCATATTATAAATCAAGAAAAAAACATATGAAAAAATTAGTTAATTTTTTAATGGATAAAAAAGACCATACCAGATTTAAGGCAAAAACAGCTTCAGAAAATACTGATATTACTGAGGTATTGGTTAAATTTATTAAAGGTTATATTGGCAAACAAGAAGAAAATAAACCGGAAAAAGAAAGTAAAGAAAAAATAAAAGAAGAAAAGCCCAAAAAAGAATTATCAGAAGAACCAAAACGATTAGATATAGATAAAGATAAATATGATAATAAAGGACATTATAAAACAATGTTTAAAAATCCTAAAAAATAATTATGAAAAAAATAATTCAATGGTTTAAAAAAATATTTTTTGAGGTAAGTCTAAAACAAAGAATAGCTAGAATACTTCTAGTAATTATTTCAACAGGCTTTTCAATAATATTTTTTGGCTGGACTTTTATTTCAATTTATAATGAACATGGGCTATCAGGAGTATTAATAATAGTAGGTGTTTTTAGCGTGCTAGCAACTTTCTTTTGGGCTGGTGCTCATTGTTAGCTTGTGGATAAGTTTATAGAGTATTTTTAAGAATACCTTAAAGATACTATATTTATTCAGTATTTATTCAGTTTTTTAATAATAATAAAAAACTTGACAATTTTATTTTTATAATATATAATATAGGTAATTAGGTTTTGTTTCTTGTTTGCTTTAGGCAAAACTCTTGCTCTTGATTAATTTTAAGGGCAAGAGCTTAGGCTAAAGGTTGTAATTAACTTTTACAATTTAGCTGTTTAGCGGATTAGAGCAGTAGTAGCTCGCTTGGCTCATATCCAAGAGGTCATGGGTGCAACTCCCATATCCGCCACAAAAAAATTCGGTTGTTTGGAGCAGAGTTCCCTTCGGGGAGTGTGATGATGATGGGGTAAAAAGGGAAAGGTAGGTGCAATAGACAATCTGCCTTTCCCCATAATTACTAAGATTATTATGCCAATAACAGTAAATAAATATACAAATAGAGAAGATAAGAAACAAGAGATATTTGAAAAAATAGATTTTAATATTAATGCTTTAAAAGAAAAATATATAAAAGAACCACATTTTGGAGTAATTACTTTTAGTGGAGAAACAGTTCCAGATATGATAGAAAATTCTAAAATGATTTCTAATGTTTTTCCAGGAGCAGGGGCAGTAATTTTAGCATTAGGAGTTACAGCATTATTAGAAGAATTAAACAGAAGCCCAAAAGATGATAACCAGAAAGAGTTGAATGAGATAATGAGTGAGATACTAAATTTATCAACAATAAAAGAAATATTACCAAAGTTTAAAAAATAAATGCTTGTCTTATGTATAAATTAGAATTAAAACACGAATTTGATTCAGCACATAAATTAGAAAATTACAAAGGAGCTTGTGCTAATTTACATGGTCATACTTATAAGTTTATTGTTTCTTTAAAATCTAAAGTATTACAAAATGACATGATAATGGATTTTAAAGAGGTAAAAAAAATAGTAAAAGAGAATATAGATATTGTTTTTGACCATAAATATATAAATGATGAAGTAGATTATAATCCGACTGCAGAAAATATGGTTAAAGATATTTATTTTAGGTTGAAGAAAAAAATACCTTTAATAAATTCAGTTAAATTATGGGAGGGTACAAATTCTTCAATAGAATATAATGAAGATGAAATGGATGAGTTGAATTTTGAAAGTTATATTTCAGGATTTGTTGATGGAGAAGGTTATTTTTGTATAAGAGAAAAAGAACTTGAAACTTTTGAAGCATGGTTTGGAATTATATTAAGAGAGGATGATTATGAAATTTTAGAAAAGATACAAAAATATTTTAATTGTGGTATTTTAGGTAGAAAACAAGGATTGAATAAGAAAGATGGAATACCAAGAAGTCCTCAAGCAAGATTTGAAGTTAGAAAATACAAAGATTTATATGAAAAAATTATTCCTCATTTTGAAAAGTATCCTTTAAAAGCAAAGAAAAAAAGAGATTATGAAATTTGGAAAGAAGCAGTTTCAATTATGTATTTTGGTTTACATAAAAGAGGAAAAGAAAATATGAAGGAAAGAATGAAGAAACTAAATAAAGAAATAAAAGAAGTAAGAAAATTTGAAAATAGTAATGTAATAAATAGTGAAGATATAAAAATAGAATATACAGAATAGGCGGACTTTTTTGTTCGCCTTTTTTGATATAGAAAATTGTATTTTTAATTCTCCGAAAGGATACTAATTATTTTCATGTAATTGTTCTTCAAAGGAGAAAAATTTTTCTTGGTAAAAGCATGGGAGATTTGCATATATTCTCTTTTGGAGAATTAAGAATATAATTATTAAGTAGAATTTTATGAACAAAGAAGCAAAAAAGAAACCTTGTCCTCCTAATGGTCCTGCTCATGATGGCAGAGGAAAAGGAAAAGGAAGACCGGGAGGTTCAAGGAGAGGAAGAAGGAGATAATTTAAAAGATGAAGTCAAGTTTAGTCAAAAAAAGAGTTATGTCAAATAAAAAGTCAAATGATGATTCAGGAGATAAAATTCCTGAAGAAATCAAAGAAAAGAAAGAGTTAAGTCCTTTGAAAATGTTATGGAGCCAAGTTTATGGTTTTAACAGAGGTAAAGCAAAACATAAATTAGGTAAGATACTTACCTTGATAGACGCAGTAATAGTAAATGAGCAACAGAATAAAAGTATCAAACAAATGATTACCAATATATTTTGGGAAGAATCTCCAGAAACAAAGCAGATGGCAGAATGGTTTAGATATTATCAAAATGTCTATCATTTAGAAGGAAACGATTGCGATGAAAAACAACCAATAGAATCAGAATGGGCAAGGCATTCTCCTTGCATTGAAGATGTTATTAGATTTCCAAATGAGTAATTAGTAAGAAGTAAAAAATTAAAAATTAATAAATTAACTTAAATTTTGACTTCATCTTTTAGATTATATGCAAGGATTTAAACAATTGATTTGTCCTGAATGTAGATTATTGACAGGATATTTTACAAAAGATAATTGGTTCTATTGTCCGAATTGTAAAAAAGTTTTTAAATTAAAAAATAAGAAAAAAATATATGTTCAAAGTTCATGATATTTTTAAGAGCTTTCAAGGTGAAGGAATAGATATTGGAATGCCAATGATTTTTATTAGATTTGCTGGCTGTAATTTACATTGTGCTTGGTGTGATACTACTTATGCAAGCCGAGAAGGGTCAAAATTTAAGCAAATAGGATTACCAGAAATATTAGAAGAAGTAGATAAATTTTCAGGTGTGAAAGGTATTACTTTAACAGGAGGAGAGCCTTTTGTTCAGGATATGGAATTGATAGACGCATTGATTTATGAATTGGCAGGAAGAGGATTTTTTGTCAATATAGAAACTAATGGAACAATTTTTCCTAAACTAAAAGTAAGTAGCAAATTAGTGGATAGATTTAGTATTTCTCCAAAGTTACAATCTTCTAAAAATGAATATACTGTAAATTTAACTGTTTTAGAAAAGTATATTAAAACATATAAACATAAAATGTTTTTGAAATTTGTTATTAGTAATCAAGCAGATTATAATGAATTATCTTCTGTATTACATCGTTTAGAAGGATTGCGAGGAACAGAAATTCCAATAGTACTCCAACCGAATGTCAATCCAACAAAAGCAGAAAGTATAGATAATCAAATAAAAGCGTTTAAAGAAGTTTTAAAAATAGTAACTAAAAATAATCATACTGAATTGATTAGAAAATTCAATATAAGGATTATTCCACAGTTTCACAAAATATTATGGAAAAACAAAAAAGGAGTATGAACTTATCAATAAAATGTTCTTTAATTATTATGATTTTTAGTGGTTTATATATATGTTATCATTGTGCTGTATTACAAGGTGTTTTAAAAGAAAGAGCATCTAAGAATTGCGTGGGAGCTGATGAGATAACAAGATGGGAGAATACTTTAAATATAGCTGAAGCTATTTGTGTAGATGTTCAACAAAATCAATTAGATGAGATAAAAAGAATTTATGAAACCCGAGCAACTGAAGCAGAGGCGGAAGCTGAGAAGTGGAAAGGATATTATAATTGGCAAAAAAAAGAATTAAATAATTTAAAAAACAACCAACAACAATGAAGAATCAAAAAATTCTAACTTTTCTGAGGGAGAGTAATTTAATAGAAGGAGTAGGAGAGGAGGGGTTAAAAGACAGTATAAAGGCGTTTGAGTATTTAATTCAAATAAAACCGCCTTTAACTGAAAAGCATATTTTAAAAACACATAAAATTTTAATGAAAAGTCTTAACTCAAGAATTGCTGGTAATTTTAGAGAAGTACCTGTAGGCATTTATTCAGGAGGAGTTTGTAAAAGGCATTGTCCAGAATCAACAAAAGTTCCAAAATTATTAGAAAGGCATTTAGAAGCAGTAAACTCGCAAGCCCATAGAGAAGGAGGAAATGCAGGAAAAACTGTTGTAGCTATGCAATTACATGTTGATTTTGAAATCATACACCCATTTGAAGATGGAAATGGCAGAGTTGGGAGATTAATATGGACTTGGTTAAGAAAACAAATGGGTCTGCCTGTTTTGATTATATATAATAAAAATAAACAAGAATATTATAAATTATTTAAGTAAATATATGCCAAAAGATGTTTTAAAAAGCAAATCAAAAGTAGAAAAATCTGGATTTTTTAGAAAAAATATTTACGAATTTTTAGAAAAAGAGGGGTTAGAAGTAACTGAAAAAAGACATAAAAAATTAAAAAAATTATTGGTAGCTTATGCAGATAATCAGGCACAGATTTATAAAAATCAGATTATAGATATGACAGAGGCAAGAAGGAGAAAACAAGAAAGAAAACAAAAAGCCAGTAATCCAAGAAAAATAGGAAAAAATTATTCTGTAAAAAATCCTATTAAACCAAAAGCAGAAGTGTCTAGAAAAGAGTATCTTCCAGAAGTATAGATTAAAATAATGAAACAAAACTATGTGGGTCAAAACCTTAGAAGAATTTAAAAAAATTAATTTAGAAAAAGTGATTGCTGTGGATACTGAAACTACTGATTTAAACCCAAGAAAAGCTGAGTTAGAAGGAATAGGTTGGGGGGATAGCCAAGGACAGTATTATGTAGATTGGGCTACCTGTGATTTTAGAGAGGAAGTGATAAAAGAATTTAAAAAGCTCTTTAAAGAAAAGGAAATAATTTTTCATAATGCAAAGTTTGATATAAAAATTTTTAAAGAAATTTTAAATATAAATTTTCCTTTATTTTTACACGATACAATGATTATGAGTTGGTTGTTGAATGAGAATAGAAGTCATGGTTTGAAAGAATTGACAAGTAGTATTTTAAAAAGAAAAGCCGTTACTTATGAGGAAGTTCCTAAAGAAGTTACTTTATTTGAAGATGTAGAAAAATTAAAAAAGGCTATGGCAAAATATTGTTGTGGAGATGTTAAGAATACTTATGATTTATTTCAGAAATTCATGCCTTTACTAAAAGAAGAAAAATTAGATTATTGTTATAATAATATAGAAATTCCTTTGGTTAAGGTATTAACAAAAATGGAATTAAAAGGCGTAGTAATAGATATTGGAAAATTAAAAACATTGGCAAAAAAAGCAAAAGCAGTTTTATTAGAAAAAGAATCATTAATATATAGTTTAGTGGGAGAACAAAAGTTTAATATTCGTTCAAGTAAACAATTAAGAGAATTAATTTTTGATAAATTAAGAGTAAAACCACTAAAAGTAACACCTGCGGGAGTTCCCTCAACTGACCATGAAAGTTTAAAAGCATTGGCAAAAACAAATAAAGAAGTTGATGCTATATTGGATTTTAGAGAATTTGATAAGTTAAATGGAACATACTTGGAAGGATTACAAGAGAAGGCGGAAAATGGAATTTTATATACTGATTTTTTACAACATAGAACTCGTAGCGGAAGATTGGCAAGTGCTAATCCTAATCTTCAGAATATTCCTGTAAGAAGTGATGAATTTGATGTTAGACAAGCATTTGTGCCGAGAGATGGCTATAAATTTATTATAGCTGATTATTCTCAAATAGAATTAAGAGTAGTTGCTTATTTTTCTCAAGAGCCTTCTATGATTGAAACTTTTAAAAATAATGGGGATATCCACCAATTAACAGCAAGTATGGTTGGGTGTTCAAGAAGCCATGCAAAGAATATAAATTTTGGAATGATTTACGGATTAGGACCAAAGAATTTAGCAAAAGATTTAGGGATTTCAGTAGAGCAAGGAAAAAGATACATGGATACTTTTTTTGGAAAGTATAGTAGATTAAACTCTTATATTTCAGAAGTTCAAACAATTGGATATTTTAGAGGATACGCTTTGACATTAGCTAATAGAAAAAGAAGATTTAAGATAGTTAAAAATATGACAAAAGGAGAAACAGAGGCAATAAAAAGGCGTTTAATAAATACAACTATTCAGGGGAGTGCCGCAGATTTAATGAAAATAGCAATGGTTAGAATAGATAGAAGATTGAAAAAATATGATGCTGATATGTTAATTCAGATACATGATGAAGTGGTTGTTGAATGTAAAAAAGACCAAATAGAGGAAGTTTCAAAAGAAATAAAAGAAGGAATGGAGGAAGCAGTTACCTTTAATATTCCGATACCTGTTGACTTAAAAGTAGCAGGATGTTGGATAAAATAAAATGATAGGAAGTTTTATAACAGGTTTGATAGTAGGAGGAATTTTTACCTTACTTGGATTCTCAATTCCGGCTCCTAATAATATAGCGGGGATTCTTGGAATAGTGGGAATTTTTATTGGAATGTTGTTAGTAAATATTTTAAAAAAATATGTTTAGATATAAAACAATACCAATTTCACCAATTACTTTTGCAAATATTTTGCGAGGGGGAACTTTTGAAGTACATAATGGGGATTTACCAAAAGATTTTAAAGTAGTAAATACTTATTTGGACTATTCTAGTAATTGTTTTAAAATAGTAATTGAAAGCAAAGAATTTCCAGAAGTATTAGAAGGAGCCGGAATTCCAAGTTTTGAAGGAGAAGTTTTGATAAAAAAAATTAATTAACTAATATATAAGGGAGAAGAAATTTCTCCTTTACATTCTGTTTGTATGATTCAAGATTCAATAAAAGAGATTTTTCAATATATAGGTGAAGACCCAAATCGTGAAGGATTGAAAGATACTCCTAATAGAGTGGCTAAAATGTATAAGGAAATATTTAGAGGATATGATAAAACCCAAAAACCAAAAATAACTACTTTTAATAATGGAAAGGATGGAATAGTTTATGACCAGATGATTATTGATACAGGAGATTTTTATAGCCATTGTGAACATCATATGGTTCCTTTTTTTGGTAATTATTATTTTGCATATATTCCTAAAAAAGATGGTAAAATTTTAGGATTAAGTAAGGTAGCCAGAATAGTAGATTTCTATTCTGCTAGACTACAAGTTCAAGAAAGGCTGGTTCAGGATATAGTTAATGAATTATGGGGAGCAGTAGAACCTGCAGGAATGGCATTAGTAATGGAAGGAGAGCATTTATGTAAAACAATGCGTGGTGCTAAGAAAAAAGGAAGAATGGTTACCAGTGAATTGAGAGGAAATTTTAGAGAAGACCATAAAACAAGAGAAGAATTTTATAAATTAATTTCTTTATAATTATGAGTAAAAAAGTGAAAAAAATGGAATTTGGAGAAGTTAGGTGGGGTACTACTGAAACTTCAAAAAAGGATAATATAGTTTTAGTTGTTGTTACTAATTTTGAGGCTTATCATTTTTGGAAAAAAGCACCTAAAGAAGTGAAATTTTTAAGAAACCCACATAGACATATTTTTGGTGTTAGATTGTTTATTGAAGTTTCTGAGAAAGATAGAGAATTAGAGTTTTTTATGGTTCAGAGAGTTTTAAAAAAATTCTGTGATAGAAACTATAAAGGAAAAACTTTTTCAAAGAGTTGTGAAATGATAGCTTCAGAAATAAAAAAGTATATAAATAGAAAATATAAAAAGTGTTGCTCTGTTGCTGTTTATGAGGATAAAGAGAATGGAGCAATAGTATCTTAATATGATTTATTATCTACCTTTAGAACACTTAGATAAAAGATATACAGCATTAATGGATAAGCAATTAATGCGAGAATTTAAAAAACAAGCAAAGCCATTTAAAAAAGTAGATGGAGAACTCTTGACAACTTCTATAGAAACAGGTGCTTTTTTAGATAGTGAAGGAACAAATTATTTTAAGTTTTCTCAATTACAGAAAGTGTGTGAATTATTTAAAAAAGGAAAAATAAAAGATGGAGATATCTTTTTTGTAAGTGATTTATGGTTTCCTGGTATTGAATCTATAAAATATATGGCGTATTTTAGAGGAATTACTGTGAAAATAAAAGGATTTTTACACGCAGGTAGTTTTACGGAGACTGATTTTGTCAGAGGAATAGAGGATTGGGCTAAATGGATAGAAAAAGGCTGGATACAGAGCTTTGACACGGTTTTCTTAGGTAGTGAGCATATTAAGCGAGAATTGATAGAAAAAGGCAGAATCATTGATTTTAAGCGTTTGAAGGTAACTGGATTGCCTTTTAATACTGAAGATTTATATAAAGTAGTAAAACCTTTACCCTGGAAGTTTAAAGAAGATATAGTAGTTTTTGCAGGAAGGTTAGATGATGAGAAACAGCCATGGCAATTTGATTATGTAGAAAGGAGATTTAAAGAAAAATATCCTGAAGAAAAGGTAAGATTTGTTAAGACTATGGACTTAAAACTTTCAAAGAAAGAATATTTGAAATTTTTGAGAAAGAGTAAAGTATTTTTCAGTTCAGCTTTGCAGGAAAATTTTGGGTATTCTGCTTTAGAGTCAGCTTCTTATAATTGTGGTTTAGTGTTGCCTAACAAGTTGGCATATCCAGAATTTTATAGTAGCTCTTGTTTATATATAGATTTAGAACAAGCAGTAGATATGATTTATAAAAAGTTGAAGAAAGATACGAATACTTTTAAATTTGTTATTAAGCATAATCAAAATATTAGTAAAATTGTGAAATTAATATGAAAATTTATTTAGCAGGAATGGAACAAAAAGAAACTGTTGATATTGTAAAAACTGGAGTAATAACTAATGCTTTTATTAGCTATTACTATGAAAGAAAGCACAAGCCGAGCTTAATGCCTTTTTTCAGAAAGAAGATTAAAAATATAATTGTAGATAGTGGGGCGCATACTTTTTTCAGTGAGTTAACAGATTCAGGACTCTCCGTATCTGTTCATAAAAAGAAAACTAAAACGAGAGAAACACCAGATGAGTATTTTGAATTATATAAGAAGTGGCTTATGAAAAATGTTGATTTTTTTGATTATTTTGTAGAATTAGATATAGGGGAAATAACTGGGCAAAAAAAAGTTTTAGAGTGGAGGGAAGAATTGAAAAATCTTGGTCTTTATAAAAAATGTATAACTGTTTATCATCCTTATATAATGACTTGGGCGGATTATATAGCCACTCTTGAGGATAGCCAAAGTAAATTTGTAGCATTAGAGGGGGATAGACCTATGTTGAGAAAAAGGTTGCCTTATATGAAATTAATCAAAGAAGGTTATGATAGAAAGATAAAAATACATGGATTTGCTATGACAAAAAGTGATGTTTATTATGTTTATCCTTTTTATAGTGTTGATAGTACTTCTTGGAAAGCAGGTGTTCAGTATGGGATAGGAAAGGTGATGACAGAAAAAGGAAAAATAAAAAATATTAGATTTAAAGAAAAAAATAAATGTTTAACAGTTAAGGGGGGAAATATTAATTTACATAATACAAATTTAGCAGTCGCCAGATTTCATAGATATATGCTTTCTGTTAAAGCCTATCAAAAACTAGAAAAAGAGATAACTAAAATCTGGAAACAAAGAAAAATTATATGGAGCTAAAAGTAAATACTAAAAAAATAAAAATAGAGGAGTTAAAACCTAACAAATGGAATCCAAAATTAAAGATAGAAGAAGACCCTGATGTTCAACAACAATATGAAGAAGTTGTCAAGTCAATTAAAACTTTTGGTTTAGTAGACCCTATTATGGTTAGGAGTGAAAATGAAAAGGGTGAAAAATTAGGATATTATGAAATTATAAATGGCTATCATAGATTTTTAGCTTGTCAGGAGTTAAAAATGAAAGAAGTTATTATTAATGATTTAGGCAAAATAAGTGATTTAGATGCTAGAAAATTAACTATTGTTACTGAAGAAGTTAAAATACCTATTGACCAAGTTAAATTAAGCGAATTATTAAAAGAGATGTCTGATGGAATAGATATTGAAAAATTAGTTGATGGTTTGCCTTATTCAAAAGAGTTGATTGAGAGTAAAATAGAATTATTGGATTTTGATTGGGATAAAATGAATGAAGGAGAACCTCCTAATGCTGGAGATGGATTTCCTACAGAAGAACCTCCAGCAGAAAAAATATTAACTTTAATTTTTGATAATAAAGAGGATAAGGTATTAGTAGAGGAATTTTTAGAATTAATAAAGAAACAAGAAGGAGCATCAAATCCTATTGCTGGGTTACTCTCCTTTATAAAGAAGTATGGCAAAAGCAGAAATACAAAAGAAAAATAATGAAGTTGTAGAGAAGAAAGATTCTGGTTTAACTTTAGATTGGAAAAAATTACAGTTACAATATTTTTTAAGTGATTTAAAATCAGCCAGACAATTTTTAAAACAAGAAGCAGGATTTACACAGAAACAATTAGAAAATGGTAATGTTATTAAAATCATAGAAAATTGGAAAATAGAAAAGAAAGAATGGGAACAAGATGCTTTAAACAGGACTATTCAGAATTTGAGTGAAAGCAGAACAATAGAATTAAAAGATTATATAACTGAGGAAGGAGCAGTAGTTAAACAGTTATTAAATATGGCAAAAATAGCCATGAATAATCTTGTTAAAAAAGGTAAATTAAAAGGAAAAGATGTTTTAGAATTAAAAAATACTAAAGGATTTAAACAAGTTACAGATGCTACTATTGCTATTATGAAATATAGTAGAGAAAGATTGGGCATTCCTTTTGAAAAGGAAGAAGAAAGATTAAAAAATTCAGTTAATTTTAATTTTGATTTAATTAATTTAGATGGTTTTGATGCTGATAAAGTCATAAACTTCTATAAAAAGAAAAGAAATGCAGGACAGATTAACACAACAAAAGTTAATGGAAGAGATATTGATGGAATATCAAATACTATTGAAAGTGAGGGAGAAATACAAGAATAATACAAAAGAAATTTATGAAGAACCTCCTGTTGGAATAAGAGAATTTCTTGAAACTCCAATATACTGTCCTTCACCAAATCAGATAAGACCAGCAGTTAAAAATATTTTAATAGAGTTCTTTGAAAATAATTACAAAGAAGCATTAGTTATAGCAGGTATTGGTTCAGGAAAATCATTTTTGACAAGTAAGGCAATTGAATATATTACTTATCAATTGTTATGTTTTAAAAATCCACAAAAAGTATTTAATCTTTCTGATGATAGTTCTATTTATATAATTAATGTTTCTATAAATAGAGAACAAGCAAAAAAAGTTGTATTTGGAGAAATAAAAAATAGAATTGACCAAAGTCCTTGGTTTCACCATTTTCATAAACCAAGTGATAAAATAAAATCAGAGTTGAGATTTGATAAAAATATTTCTATTTTTCCTTTAGGGAGTAATGAAACCGCACCTTTAGGGTACAATATTTTTTCAGGAATAATTGATGAAGCTTCTTTTCATGTAAGAACAAAAACAAAAGATTATGCAGAAGCTAGTTATAACCAGATGGCAAAGCGTATAAAAAGTCGTTTTATGGACAAAGGAAAATTGTTTATTATAACTTCACCGAGATTTGTATATGACTTTGCAGAAAAGAAATTTGAAGAAGATAAAAATCCAAGATTATTAAAAAAGAGAATTCCAGTTTGGGAAGCTATTCCAAAAGAACAATATTGTGGAAGAACTTTTGATTTAGGAGAATTTTTCCCAGAATTTAAAGGTAAGCAAATCCCTATTGAGTATTATAATGATTTTAGGAAAAATCCAGATTTATCTATGAGAGATTTAGGAGCTGTTCCAAGTCTTGCTTTACAAGGGTTCTTTAAAGATTCTTCTGTTCTTGCTAGGAATATTAATAAAAATAGGAAAACTCCTGTATTGCCGAATGGACGATTAGCAGATTGGTTTAAAGCACAAGATAAAGAAGAAAGATTTATCCATATTGACCTTGCTTTAGGAAAAGAAGATGGAGATGTAGCAGGATTTGCTATGGGAAAATTTAATGGATGGCTTGAGATTACAAATGAAGCCACTGGAAAAATAGAAAGACGACCTAAAATATATATTGATTTAATGAGAACTTTTGAAGCGTTACCGGGAAAAGAAATTGAATTTGGAAATATCAGAGAATTTATTTATGGATTGCAAAAAAGAGGATTTAATATTAAAAAAGTTAGTGCTGATTCTTGGCAGAGTAAAGATACTTTACAGATATTACATAATGCAGGACTTTCAACAATGACTTTATCAGTAGATAGGAATATAGAAGCGTACACTTATATGAAAGAAGGAATTTTAGAGAATAGAATGGACTATTATTTATACCCAAAATTTATAAAAGAATGTCGTTATTTAGAATTAATTGATGGAAAAAAAGTAGACCACCCTTTGAATGGCTGTTTTACAGAAGAAACAAGAGTTGCTTTAGTAGACGGAACAAATCCTACTTTTAAAGAATTATCTAAAAGAAAAGAAGATTTCTATGTATACTCTATTGGAGAAGATGGATTATGTATAGAAAAAGCAAGAAATGCCAGAGTTACTAAAAAAGCAAAAGAGTTAGTAGAATTAACATTAGATAATTTTCAAGTAATAAGATGTACACCAGAACATTTATTTATGACTTTACAAGGCGATTGGGTTCAAGCTAAAAACATAACTCCAGATATTTCTATAATGCCTTTATATAGAGCAAGAATATATAAAGGAGTTAATTCTGATTATGAGAGAGTTTGGTGTCCTATTAGAAATAAAAGAATATTAACACATCATTTATCTGTTGGAGGTTGCCCAAGAGGTTATGTAGTACATCATAAAAATAGAATAAAGTGGGATAATTCTCCTGAGAATCTTGAAATAATGGGAATTAAAAAACATTATAAACTACATGCCCAAGAGTTATGGAAAGTAAAAGAAAGCAAAATGAGGGAAGGACACTTGAAATATAGACAGAATAAAGAAGCACAAAAAAAACACTCAGAAAGAATGAAAGAAAAGTGGGCTAATGGAGATTATGGAGAAAGAAGAAAAGAATGTTCTATTGAAGGGTGTAAGAGAATATCTAATGCAAGAGGTTTATGTGATTTACATTATCAAAGAGCAAGGAGAGCTAAAATAATTCAAAATAGGAGTTCTAAACAAAAAAACCATAAAGTGATTTTTGTAAAAAAAGTAAAAAGTAATGAAGATGTTTATGATTTAACCGTACCTAAGACAGGAAATTTTGCATTAGCAAGCGGAGTATTTGTACATAATTCAAAAGATGTAGCTGATGCTGTGGCTGGCGTATGTTGGCATTGTAATAAATCAGTAGGAGGATTAGGAATAATTATAGCAGGAGGACAAGCAGGAACACATACTCCAGAGGAAAATACTGTATTAAAAAAATAGATTTTTTAAAGAGGAAGGTAATTTTTGGAATTATTTTCGCAAGGGGATACTTCTGAGAATTGCCCCTCACTTTAAATAATTTATTAAATATGTTTAAAAAGAAAGAGAAAGAAATAAAAATAGTAAATGATTATCCGCCTAAAAAGATTTACAAAAAAGCACAAAAATTATTTGGGAAAGCTTTTGTAGATTTTGATAAAGGGGTAGTATTTGCAATAGACCATACTATTTATTGTAGAAAAATGACAGATGACTTATATGTTCATGAATCTACTCATGTAGAACAACAGGAAAGAGTTGGCTGGAAAAAATGGTGGAAAATGTTTTTTAAAGATGAGAAATTTAGGTATAATCAAGAATTAGAAGCATATAGAAAACAATACAAATATATAAAAGAAAATATAAAAGATAGAAATACTCAAGTTAAGTATTTAAACTTTTTTGCCCAAGTTTTAAGTAGTCCTTTATATGGGAGTATAATTACTTTTGAAGAAACAAAAAAACAGATTAGAAATAATAAACAATAACTTTAATTCTATGGCAGATGAAAAAAAATCATTATTAAGCAAAATAGTATTTAATTTTGCAAAAAAAGACATAGAGAAAATAGTTAAAGAGGAATTAGATAATGCAAAGAATAAATGGGCTAAGGAACAAGCAGAGGAATTAATAAATAAAAAATACTCATTAGGTAGGATTTCAGATTATACTTCTACTAGCACTAAAAAGAATTTTAAAGCCGCAGAAACTTCTTCAAATAAACAATGGGAGTTGCTTTATAATATTTATTCAGAAGCACCAGGCTCTCCTCAATCAGCAGATAGAATTAGAAGTGCTGTTACAGGAGCAGGTTATATATTACAGCCAGTTCCAGGGAAAGATAAAAATGAGGAAAATCTCAAAACTTTAATAGAATTTTTTGACAATCCAAATCCAGAAGCAACTATTGAGGGATTAGTTCAGAGCATAGTAACTAATTATTATGCCGTAGGTAACTCTTATATAGAAAAAGTATATGATAGTCCTAGGGATGATGATAATAAAAAATTAGCAGAAATTTATACTTTACCTAGTGCAGATATGACTATTTTAGTAGATGTTGAAAAAAGAAAAGCAGGAGTAAATATTCCTTTAGGATATGAATTAAAAGTTCCTTTTGCTCAAGGAACAACACCTGAAAAAAGAAAGATTATTTATGAAATGGATGAGATAGTTCACTTTAGACGACCAGACCCAAAAGGCGGATTATACGGACAGCCTTTGTTTGAAGATAATCAATCTGTAATGCAGTTGATTCTTCAAGCATTAATTTATAATATTAAGACTTTTGAGAATTCAGGAAAGCCACCATTGAAGATTAGACTTCCAGAAGGAACAAGTATGACAGAAGCATTAGAATATAGTCATTTCTTTGAAAAGAATTTTCAAGGAACGCAGAATGCGGGAAAAGCATTAATCTTATATAATAATGCAAATGCCGAAGCGTTAGGGTTGACTCCACAAGATATGGAGTATCTAAAATTATTAGGATTTGGATTAAAACAAGTAACAGGCATGTATGGAGTTCCTATGATTATGATTAGCCAACCAGAAGGAAGCAATAGAGCTACAAGTTATGAAGAAACAAAGAGCTTTTATCAGAGGGTAGTAAAACCTTTAAGAAAATATGTTTCTGATAAAATTACTAAAGAAATTATAGTAGAAGAATTCGGGATTGATGACTGGAGATTAGACTTTCAAGATATTGACCTTGAAGATAGTTCAAAAAGAGTAGAAGAAGCCAGCAAATCATTTATGTATGGAACTAGAAACTGGAATGAAGCCAGAAAGAGAATGGGACTTACTCCAGGAACAGAGCCTTGGATGGATGAATTCTATGTTGTCCATAATGGTATTGCTACTCCATTAAAAGATTTTGGAACGGGAAAAGCTAAAACTCAAACAGATAGAATGAAAGACAAAGATACAAAAAAGTCTGCCGAAGTTGAAAAAGTAGAAACAAAAAGTGAAGCTGAAGATTCAGCAAAGAAAGAAAATGAATTAATGAATAAAGGAGAGATTATAGACCCAGAAAGAAGTCAGTTGCATAAGATTCATATAGAACAGCATAAAAAAGTATTCTTTACAATGAAAGATAAATACAAAGCAAGTTTAAGACTCCATGTTTATGCTCATGAAGATATGTTAAGAGAGCAAGATGATACAGGAAGTTATGGAAGGATAAGCGGAGAGAAGAAACCTAAAAAATAATTCTATGTATTACTCAAAAAACTACATAAAAAAACAAGTAAGGATTTTTGAGCAAATAGGCGGTTCAGTGTTCTATACAAAGGATTATTTAAAGAGATTTTTAAGATTAGAAGGAAAAATGGCAATAGATGTTTCAGATAAATTTTTTGAAGGACAGTTAGATAGATTTCCTTTTGGAATAATCAGGAATTTTTTACAAGTATTTCCAAAATTGGAAAGAAAGACTAGATATTCAATAGAGAAAGATTTTTTACTTCGTGAATTAGATGCTGAAGGCTACTTGACAGCTCCTTTAGAAAATGAGATTGATTTATTCTATGAATATTATGAAGATGGTTTTGAAATTGGTGGTGAAACTGCTCTAGCAGATATAAAAAGTTCTTTTTCAAAAGGAAATACTGTTATGCAAGGTATAGGGAAAGATATGGGAATAAGTTTTACGCTAACCGACCCAGTTGTCAGAAGTAGATTAAAATGGGAAGCAGGAAGAAGAATAGCAGGAATTAATGATACTACTAGAAAACTGATAATTAATGCTTTAATTCTCGGCTATGATAATGGAGAGGGATATGATGGAATGAAAAATGAAGTAAAAAAATTATTTGCAAAATGGAAAGTTCCGCCTTCAGGTCAAACCTTTACAAATAAAAGAGCAGAAATGATAGCTAGAACAGAATTAGGAGAGGCTGTTTCTTGGTCAAGGAATTTAAGCTATGAGAAAAGAGATGTAAGAAGAAAATCTTGGCTTTCAGAACCGAATGCTTGTGAAGTATGCGTTTTAGCGTCAAATGATGGCGTTATAAGTTTTAATTCATCTTTTAGTAATGGGTTTTATAGTCCGTTAGCTCACCCAAATTGTCGGTGTGCTTTACTGCCAGAAGTAGAGCTTCAAGATTATTTACAAGGCTACACATGGCACGGAGAAGCGGAGAATGAACCTCATACACAATCTTAATATGCCAACAGCATCACCATCACCACCTCTGTATTTTGGGGGTGGAGGATTAACAATAACAAATCCACGAAGACATGCTAAATTAACTGCTGGTAAAATAGATGGGGCAAGAGGATTAGGTAATGTATCTTCAATGACAGGATATTTTCCTTACCAACAAGAACAAGAAAGTGAAGAACAAAAAATTCTCCATGATTTTCAAAGAGTTATGGAGATAAAAAGAGAGGTTGAGAAATTAAAAATAGTGGCGGAAAAGAAAAAGGTTGCTTTACAAGATTTATTAGAAGCCTTTATTTCAGAGGAAGATTTAAAGCTGTATGAAAAAAGGAAGGAAATAGAAAAAATAGCGTTAGCTATTTTAAGTAAACAAGCAGAAGAAGACAAGATAAAAAAAGAAAAAGAAAGAAATTGGGTAAATCTTCATAATCATACACAACCTTTAATCAGCCGACTTTCTACTTCTGCACCTAAAAAAATAGAAGAAGGGGGTACTACTGCTGGTAATAAAAATTTAATTTATCAATTCATGGTTGAGCAGAGAGCAAATGCTCATCTATGTTAAGTAAATAATATATGAGTGAAGAAAAACAAATAACAGCGAAAGATGTTAAAAAATTACTAATTGGCTTAGACCCAATCACCCGTAAAAATTTGTTAAGCCGTTCCCAAAAAATGACCTTTGAAGGGCAGTATCAATTTGTTCAGAATTATTTAAGGTCAAAAGGACTTGATTCAAAAGAAGGGATGGAGGCTTATCAAAAATCAAGAAAAAATGGGTGTAAGGGTTGTAGCGACAAGAAATAATATGCCTATATATAATGTAAAGTGTGAAAAATGCGGAGATTTTCAAGAAATGTATTTTGGTTCTAGTGTAGATGGGGCAAAAGTAAAAATTCTTTGTAAATGTGGACATACTGTTGGAAAATGTATTCCAACACCAATAAATAATGCTAATTTTTCAAAAGGAAGTAGTAAAAGAAGTTTGAAGACACGGACAGGAGTAGGAGAAATTCAATTCAAAAGAGGAGCAAAAAAGAAAATAGAAGAAGCAAATAAAGAATAAATTTATGAAGATACTAACTTTTTCAGGAATTTGGTGCCATCAATGTCGTATGATGCGTCCAATAATAAAAGCAATTAAAACTGAAAATCCTTCTTTGCCTTTTATTGATACTCCTTTTGATGATAATCCTAAATTAGTAGAAAAATATAAAATAGATATTGTGCCAACCATTTTAATAATTGATGAAGATGAGAAAGAGATAGATAGATTAGAAGGTCTTCAACATAAAACTCTTGTATTAGATTTATTAACTAAATATTTTGATTTATGAGTAATGTTTATGCTTTAGGGTGTTTACCTGACCCAGAAGATACAAATGATTTACTTTTAAGCAATTATTACACCCAAAAGAAACTGCCAAAAGCAGTAAATTGGTTTGATATGACTATACCAGTATTAGACCAAGGGAATGACCCAGCTTGTGTGGGTTATTCAGGAGTAAGTATGAAAAGAGAACATGAGAAAAAAGAAGAAGGGAAAATCTTAAATTTTTCAGGATTAGATTTGTATAGTGAATGTAAAAAAATAGATGGACACCCAAATAAATCAGGAACTTATGTTAGAATGGTGATGAAAGTTTTACAAAAACAAGGAGTAAAAGATGATGAAGGAAAAGCCTATAAAATAGGAGCTTATACAAGAATAAATAATTTAGATGAATTGAAGTATGCAATTATGGCAAATGGATTTGCATTAATGGGAGTTAGTGTTTTTCCAAGTTTTTACAAACCTGTAAATGGAGTAGTAGATTTAATTGAAGGAGAGTACTTTAAAGGCGGTCATTGTGTATTAGTAGGTGCTTATGATGATGATATAGAAAAAGTAGTAATTAAAAATAGTTGGGGAGTAGATTGGGGAATTGGCGGTTTTGGATATTTAACTTATAAATATATTCAAAAAGCTATGCAATCAACTTGGACTGCTATTGATGTAGATAATGATAAGTTAGTTTCCTCTAATTTAATTAATATAACTTCTTTAAGGAAGGATTTAGAAAATTTAAAAATTAATAATTAAAAATTTATGCAACCACAACCACAAGGAAAACAAATTCCAATTAAACAGGAACATAAGATAAAACTTATTGTTTCAAAAGATTACAAAAAATACGAGGAGGAAAATAATGAATTTATGGCAACTGTCGGTCCAAAAAGAACTGTAAAAAATGTTACTACTATGTTGAATCAGAAAACAGGAGAGTATGTAAGTATTATTCATTATTCAGATTTATTTCCTTATACCAAAGAGGAATGGGTGAAGAATCTTAAAATTCAAGATGAATTTGCAAAACCTTTTAAAGAAATAAATAATGTAATGCCTGAAGGAATGAAGGTAGAGGATTTAGGCAAATAACTTTATGGCGGAAGTAAAAGATTTATCAAATTTAGGAAAAAATAAAGATGGAAAAAAATTGGATTTGAAACTTCCTGCTGTTGATAACCCTAAGCGTCCTTTGACTTTACAAGAATTTGTTAGTTATTCTGTTCATAATTTTGACCAAGTAGCAAAAAAACTTTTAGAAATTACTACTACTTTAAAAAACCATCAAGAATTTTTATTAGGACAGAATGGTGTTAATCAAGTTTATGAGCAAAGACTAAAATCTATTGAGAAAATTCTTGATGTTTGGATGAAAGAAATTAAAAAATTTGAAAAAAATGAATTGGCAAAAACTAAAAAAGAACCAGTGGGGACAGATGGTAAAGGTAGTAGATGAATTGTTCCCAAAAGGGGTAAACAAGGAGAGAGGAAAAGCAATAGTCTTACTGGCTAAAATTCTTATTATTTTAAAATTAAAAAGATAATATGAAATTACTTTTATATGGCGACTAAGTGAAGACTACCACAGGTTATATACATTTACTTTTAAAACCAAAAGACCCTTTGTTTTGTATGACTGGAAAAACTGGTTATGTATTTGAGCATAGATATTTAGTAGCGAAAAAGTTAGGAAGACCTTTGAAAGAATATGAGATTATTCATCATATAAATGGAAAAAAAGACGATAATAGAATGGTAAATTTAGAATTAATAGGAGGTAAAAAAGCACAAATAAAACATAATATAATTACAAAACAACAAAAAACAATAGAGAAATTAAAAAAGAAATTAGAAAAATATGAATAAAAAAATTAAACTATTGCTTTATGGTGATTATTTTAGAAAACCTTCTGGGTTTGGAAGAGAATTCAGAGATTTAATACCTCATTTGAAAGCTAAAGGGTATGATATAAGACAAGTAGCTTTAGGTTTTAATGGTTTTCCAGAAGACCCAGAAATAAAAATTTATCCTGGCAAATTTTATAATTTAAAAGAACATTGGGCAAGGGAAATGCTTGAATTTGCTATGGAGGATTTTGACCCTGATATAGTTTTAACTTTGCATGATTATTATGCTTTGCCAAAAATAGCTTTTGCTATGGCTTATCCTAAGAAAGCAAAATGGGTTCATTGGGGAGTATTAGATGGAACACCTCTTGGGTTTGGCTGTAAAGAACCTTTGAAATGGGTAGATTATAATTTATATCATAGTAATTTTGCCAAACAAGAAATAGAAAGAGTCTTATCAGGAATAAAAGGAGAAGTTTTTTATCCTGCTACTAATCCAAAAGTATTTTATGAAATGGATAAAAAACAATTAAAGAAAGATTTTGGATGTGAAAATAATTTTATTGTTTCTACTTTAGCAAGAAATCAAACAAGAAAGAATTTACCTGCTTTAATTAAGTCAATGAAAGAGGTAAGAAAAGCAATTCCTAATGCTATTTTACTTCTTGGATTAACTCAAGGAGTAACTATAACTCCTGAAGGAGATAGGGAAGGGCATGAGATTCAGTATTTAATAGATTATTTTGGAACTAATGAATATATAGTCATGCCACAAGAAAAAGATAGCAAAGGAGCATTATCTGATAAGACAATTCGTGAGATTTATAATTTAGGAGATATATTCTGTTTGCCTTCTATGGGAGAGGGATTTGGAATGATTTTTCATGAAAGTTTAGCTTGTGGAGTTCCAGTAATAGGTACTGATTGTTCTGCTGTTCCTGAAACAATAGGAAAATATGGTTGGTTAATGAAACCTGATGCTTACTTTCATAGTTCAGATGGAGTTAGCCAAGCTATCGTGAATCCAAAAACTATATCAAAAGAAATAATAACTGCTGGGGCTTTAGACAAAAAGGTATTGAAAGAAATCGCAAAGAAAGGAAAAAAATATGTAAATCAATTTACTCCAGTAAATCAGGCAAATAAATTAGATATTATTTTAAAGAGAGTATTGAATAAAGATTATAAATCTTTAATGAGAAAATAGTATGTATAATCAAGTAAAAAGAGCAATATTTAAAAAAGCACAAGAAGCAATAGCAGAAGAACCAATTAGTATTCCTATTGATATGGTTAGTATTATTGTTCCAATTTACAATAAAAAGAAATTTACTTTACAGATGTTAAAAGCTCTTTGGAAAAATACAGAATATTCATATGAATTAATTTTAATTGATAATAATTCTACTGATGGTTCAGAGGAAGCTATAAAAGAATTTGCAAATAATCAAGTAAGCAAAGGACAAAGATGGCATTATATAAAAAATTCAAATAATAAAGGATTTTCTATTGCTAATAATCAAGGAGCAAGAGTAGCAAAAGGAAAATATCTATGTTTTTTAAATAATGATACTATTCCTTTAAAATATTGGTTAAAAGAGCTTGTAGAGTGTCATATAAAGCATAAATCGGGTATTACAGGGGCTAAATTAATATTACCGGGAAAAGGAATAATACAGCACGCAGGAATAATGTTTGACAATTTTAAGTATCCATATCATAAGAATTTTGGCTTTGCAAGGGATAGTAAAGAAGTTTTAAAAGATGAAAAATATGATGCAGTAACAGGTGCTTGTATGTTAATTGAAAGAGAAACTTTTTTTGATATAGGTTGTTTTGATGAAGATTATTGGCTTGGTTGGGAAGATATAGATTTATGTAACAGATTTAGAGAGGCAGGATATGAAATTTGGTATGCTTCAAAATCTGAATTATATCATTATGAATCTATGAGTGAAGGCAGATATTCTAAAGAAGGAGAAAATTGGTATAAATATTCAAAAAGGTGGGTTTTTAATATAAATAAGTAATTTATGGAAGATAAAAAAAATACAGAGGAAACAAAACAAACTGAAAATGATTCTTATTATGAACAAAATAAAAAAGCTATTCGGCTAAAACAAAAAATTTATTATCAAGAACATAAAAACAAATTAAAAAGAAATGCTAATAAATATTATTCTGATAATAAAGAAATTGTTTTAGAAAGGAATAGAGGTTCAGAAAGAAAGAAGAATTATGATAAACGATATTATGAAAGAAATAGAAAAAGTATTAGTCAACGGAGAAAATATAAGTATCAGGAGAAAAAGCTTAGAGAAAAAACAAAAGAAAGAGTAAATAATAATTAACTAGAAAACTATGTCAAAACCATTAGTCAATTCGGTAACTTTAGATGTTGCCGAAGACGGGGTATATGTAAATACCCATTTGTCTATTCCTGTGGAGTTAGACAAAAAAATTAGAGAGAAATTTTCAAAAGCAAAATTTGAAGACAAAGATTTAGGAGTAGTAAGTTTCTCAGAAAAAACTTCTGAATTAATAAGGGAGGCAGGAGAACAAATTAGAAATGAATTGCTTGAACATTATGAAGTATGCGAAACACAACCAAATAAAAATGGAGAAAAGAGTGAGGGGAAAGAAAAAGAATAAAGGATATAACGAGTTTTTCAAATCAGAAGTAAACGCTGTAAGAAGCGGTGCTAAAAAACCTGAATTTCCTTTATCTTAACTTTAACTTATGAATTTTCAAACAAACCAAAAAGTAGAAATATCTATCAATGGATTAACTATTGGAAATGCTAATGGTGTTTCTGTTGATAGGAATAATGGAAAAATAAAAGTGAATATTACAAAAAATTCTACTTCAAAAGAAAAAATAAATAATAAAGTGGAAAGTTATGATGAATTCTTTTCCAAATTTGCTAAAGCATTTAAGTAATAATTTTATGGCAAAGAAAAAAATAAAAACAATCAAAGAGAGGATTGAAGAAATTTTTGTTGATTTTAAAGTTCCTACTGAAGAAGCAGGAGTAAAAGGTAAATTTATGAATACAATAATGGAACTTATTGAGAGAGCAAAAAGTCCTGCTTTATTTTGTGATAAATGTGAGAGTAAAATGAGTATAGATTTAGAAAATGGCAAACTTGATTGTTTTAATTGTGGAGCAACAAAGAAACTAAACCTTATAAACGATACAACCTCAGTAGGAGCTGACTTGAAAGCTCTTAAAATTAATCCAGCAATTCCAAATACTAAGAAACCTAATCCTAAATTATTAGAGAAAATTGATGAACTTGATGATTCTAAAGAGCCACAGAAGAATAAAAAACCTAATAAACAAGGAAAGTCAATCCAAGAGTTAGCTAATTCAAGAGGTATAACCGAACCGACAGAAGAAGATAAAGCACAGTTAAAGAAAATTCCTGGGGTAAATGCTAATAATATTAATTGGGTAAAATAAAAATTAAAATAAATTTATGGTGGAAGGACTAATATCAATTATTATTCCTACAAAACTTGAGACAGGTGACCCTTTATGTTTGCGTTCTATTAATAATCAAACTTATTCAGATTATGAGATTATAATAATTAGAGATGTTAAACAAAGAGGAGCATCTTGGGCAAGGAATGAAGGAAGAAAAAAAGCTAAAGGAGAATACTTATTTTTTTGTGATGATGATATTGAATTAAATGAAAAAATTTTTGAGATATTTATTTCAAAATTAAAGAAGTCAGATGCTTCTTTTGCTTATTGTGATTATGAAAGGAGAGGTTCATTGACAGGAATAGTAAAAGGTGTTGTTTGGAATCCTAGTATTTTAAAGGAAACAAATTATATTTCTACAATGAGTTTAATAAAAGCTAAAGATTTTCCAAAAGAAGGCTTTGATGAATCTCTACAAAGATTTCAGGATTGGGATTTATGGCTAACTATGATGGAACAAGGGAAATATGGTATGTATTTTAGTAGAGTTTTATTTATAGCAAATTACAATAAAAAAGGAATTAGTTGTAATCCAGCTACTTTACAAAGTTCAATAAATATTGTCAAAGAGAAACATAGATTAAGAAAAGGCAATTTAGCTACTAAAATAATGGGAAAAGCCCGTAAATTGTCCTCAGAAGCGTTTAGAAAAGGTGAAAGTACATTATCCGCACAAAAGCCAGAAAAAGCTCTTACAGGGGCAAATATTAGCAGGAACAAGGCAAATAAAGTAGAAATAGTGGTAATAAAATACAATTTACCTGAAGCAGAGGAAAAATGTATAAACAATGTTAGAAAATTCACTACTTTTCCTTATAAACTAACTGTTTTAGATAATTATGAAAAGAATGAATCTTTAAGCAGTATTTGGAATAGAATGATAAAAAATTCTGATTGTAAATATGTTTGTCTTTTAAATAATGATGCTTTCGTTACTCCGAATTGGCTTACTGAAATGATGTCAGGATTTATAGATGAGAAAGTAGCCGCAGTAGGTCCGAGTGGCGACCATGTAGGAGGAAAGCAAAGGGAAATTGGAACTATTGAATTAGCAAAGCAACATAAAGGAAAATATACAGAAATAGACCTGCTCTCAGGATTTTGTATGTTAGTAAGAACAGGTTTGAATATTGAATTTCCTTTAGAAGTTCCTTTTTATGGTGGAGAACACGCTTGGGAAGTAATAGCGAAAAGAAAAGGATACAAATTTATTTGGTCACAAGGTGCATTTGTTTATCATTTAGGAGAAGCGTGTGGAAAAAAAGAAGGCAATCTTTCTATTTTAAGAAAAGAGGGACAATTACAATATGTTAATTGGTTAACTAAAACAACTCCAGTTTTATTTACTGTTCATAATAGATTATGTTATACAAAAAAATCATTAGAAGCCTTAATAAATTCTATTACAGGTAAGATTATAATAATAGATAATAATTCTGAAGACAAAAATAAAAAGTATTTGGAAAAAATGAAAAGAAAATATCCTGATAGGATAGATTTATATTTAGAAAAAGAAAATAAAGGTATATCAGGAGCAATGAATAAATTTTTTGAATTGACTGAAGGAGAAGAATATGTAGCAAAAGTAGATAATGATACAGTAGTTCCAAAGAATTGGTTACGAGATATGTTAATGATGGCTACTTACAGAGTTATAGATATTCTTCAAGCAAAACATCATATTTTAAATACTACTTATGCAACTTTTGATGAATGGATGAATCATTTAAAACCTGACGAAAGAAATGACCATATTTTTTATTCTCCTTTTGTTGGAGGTTCAGGAGTAGTTATAAAAAGAGATAAAATAAAAAATGCTTTACCTAATACTGATTGGATATTAGGGGGGTGGGGAACATTTCAGGAACAACATAAAAATTTAAGAAAAGCCTTTTGTGATAATGTAGAGGTAGAATTATTAGATATGAAAGGAGATAATGAACCTAGATATGATGATTATATAAATTATTATGTTAAAACTAAAAGAACAAAAATAAGGAGTTTAGGAGTTGATAAAACTTTAGCAGAGATTACAAGGAGATTTGGAAAACGATTTGCTTATACAAGATTTGGAGATGGTGAATTACAAATGATGGAAGATTTTAAAGGGCATCAATTTACTCAATGGGTTACTCCTAAATTTAAAAAAGAATTGATAGAAAGTTTTAAAATTGACCATGATGATTATTTGATTGGCAATATAGCTAATATGGCAATAGAAGAAAAAGCAGAAGAAGGAATGTTTATGACTTTTCCAAATAATAATGAATTAGTAAAGATTACTCAAAAGTATTATAAAGATAAAACTTTTTATAGTCCTATTGCTTTTCATTATGCTTATATTTTTGAAGAAAAATTATTTAATCTTGTTATAGATTTGTTAAAAAAACATAGAGTAGCTTTTGTAGGAGGAGAACATTTAAAATCAATAAAGAGAAAATTAGGAATAACTGATTTTGTAGTTACTCCTAGTGAACAGGCTTATGATACGATTGACAAATGGTATCCAAATGTTGAAGTAGTAGCAGAGAGAAATGATATAATTTTGTTTGCTTTATCAATGACTGCTAATATTGTTCAGAAGCGTTTATGGAAAAGTAATTTTAACATAGGAACAATTGATTTTGGAAGTTTGGCTAATGCTTTAGTTAATAAAAATTTAGCTAATCATACTTGGATTGCCAAAGCTAATAAAATTAAAAAATTATGAAAACAGATAAATTTAAAGATGGATTAATGGATGAGTATTATCGTTTATTTTCTCCTTATAAAAGTAGAGCAATAAAGCTATTAGAGATTGGAACTTATAATAATGGTTTTCTTGAGTGGGCAGAAGATTATTTTAAAGAAATTGACCTTTATGGAATGGATAGTTCTTGCCGTAGTATGGGAGAACAAAATATAACTTTAATACAAGCTAACCAAAATGATACAAAAACATTAAAAGAAATTTCAGAAAAGTATGGTGATTTTGATATTATTATTGATGATGCTAGTCATTTTGCAAAAGAAACAGAAAATACTTTTAATGTGTTTTGGAGAAATATAAAAGAAGGAGGAGTATATATTATAGAAGATTGGATTGTTGGGTATTGGAATAACACAGGAGAGAATAAAAAAAGAGAAGGAATGGAAAAGTTAATAGCTAATTTGATTATAAGAAAAAAAGAATTAAATATAAAAAATTTAGAAATTTTGTTGAAAGAACCTCTTTGTTCTTTAGCTTGTTTCTATAAATAATTATTTATGAGTAATTTAAAATGGACAGGTGAAAGAGTTATTCCTGACATGATGCAAGAAGGAGAATCTCCTGAACATCAAGCTCATTTAGATAGAATTTTAAAAGAGCATATAACTCGTTATAATTGGGCAAGACGCTTTTGTTTAGATAAATTAGTATTAGATGCTTCTTGTGGTTCAGGATATGGAACTAGAATTTTAGGAGATGTGGCAACTGAAGCATATGGAGTAGATATAGATATAAATGCAATAGATTATGCGTGGGAGAAATATAGTAATAAAAAAGTAACTTTTAATTCTTGTGATTTGTCTAAACATTGGATAACTAGACATATTAATTATCAAGTAATAGTGTCTTTTGAAACTATTGAGCATTTAGAAAATCCAAATATATTTTTAAATAATGTAAAAGAACATTTTACAGAAAAATTTATTTTTTCTATTCCTTTGAATAATGCTAGCGAATTTCATAAAGTAGTTTATACTTGTGCTGAAGCTATGAAAATGATTGATGATATTTTTGAAGAAGATTCAGATACGATTGCTTATTATACACAAGATATGGAGAAAATAACTAGAGGAATAAATGAAAATAGTAGATTTATTCTTGGGGTAATTTCAAAAAAATGATAGTATCTGATTTTAAAAATTATGGTAATTTATTTTCTAAATATGTTAAAAAAGATATTTTTAATTTATTAGCTTTAGGTTGTGGAGTTATCAGAGGAGAAGAAAAATTAAATGCAAAACATATTTTTGGAGTTGAATGGTGTGATGAAAGATTGGATATTTCAAAAGAAAAAGCAATTGTTATAAAGTATGACATAAAAGAAGTGCCAAAAATAATTCCTGATAAGAGTTTTGATGCAGTAACTATGTTTGATGTAATAGAGCATATTACGAAAGAAGAAGGATTAAAATTATTAAAGGAATTGGAAAAGAAAATAAAATATCAAATCCTATTATTTGTCCCAATTCAAAAAAAAATTCCTGATATAAATTATTTAATAGATTTGCAGGAGAAACGGAAGGAGGAAAATTTATCTTTAGGACATCATCTATCTATCTGGACACCAGAAGAATTTGAAGCTCTTGGGTTTACTGTTGAGTATTCTCCTGAGTATCATAAAGATAAAAATATGGGAGCTGTATTCTGTGTAAAAAATTTAATTAATTAAAATAAATTTATGATTAAAAGCGATAAAGTTTTTCAAAAAGCCGACCAAGAAAAAACCAAAGAAGAAATCCCAGTTCCAAAAAGTGGAATAAAAATTGAATTATTCCGCGAAACTTCTATTAGATTAGAACAAGGCTGGGGAGGGGTAAAGATTGACAACTTTACTTCAGACCTAATTTTAAAAGAGGGAATATCTTCTGATAAGCCCTATAAAGTAGAAGAAATCTTTTTCAAAGACCTCCTTCAGTATTACTATAAACAAAATGCTGTAAAATTATTAGAAAGAATTTACTTTTATCTTGAACCAGGAGGAAGTGTAAGAATTATTATGAAAGATTTGAAGAAAGTGATAACTAAATATGCTCAATATCTAGATAATAAGTATCTTGATATGATTTATGGAAAGCAGAAAGATTCCTTTTCTATTATCAAATATGGATATACAGTAGAAACTTTATCAGAATTATTACAAAAAGCAGGATTTAAAGAAATAAAAGAAGTAACTCCTCAAGTTGAGTATTATAATGCTGAATTAGATATGATGTTAGAAGCAAAGCGACTTAAATAATTAGTATCCCAACTCTTATGAAATATACTTGGAGATGCCAAAAATGCCAAAGATATTTAGCAACAATAGAAACAGACCCTACGATGCAGGTTCCCGTTGTTCAGCGGACTCTTTGTCCTCGTTGTAAATCAGAGAATAAAATTTCATTGAATCCTCATGTTGGTCATTGTGTATTAAGTTGTGCTTTTAGTGAAAAACATCTCAGTAATTTACAGGAAGAAAAAAGAAAAGAAGCTCCAAATCCTAAAATAGTACTTGTGGAAAAACTTGGAAAAGAGATTTGTATTGATTCAAGAATAATTATAAAAAAGAAGTAATATTAGTTAAATTTGACAAAAAAGGCATAGTATCTTGACTTTTTTGTCAAAAGGTGTATAATATTGAATAACTAAGGTTAGTTAAAAACTTCATACTATTCAAGGCATACTTAGGGATTTATGTTCTCAAAACCACGCCTATAAACAATTTGTTGTTTTTGGCGTGGTTTTTAGTTTTTTTAAGGGTTGGGATTTTATCGTTTGGGATTAGGAATTAAACCCTAATCCTCAAAAAAATTAATTACACAAAAAAGTCCGCCTTTTTTGTAAAAATATTATGCCTGAAGTTACTGATAAATATATACGAATTCCTGTTGCTAGAAGAAAACAAGGAGATAGAATTAGAACTATAACAATTTCTTCATCAAAGGGAATAAAGGCTTTATACGCTGGTAATAGAAAAAAGATTTTAACTTATTTATTTTTAAGAAGTAAAGGCTGGACTATGCCAAAGGCAAAAAAATGGGTAAAAGAACATCATAATAAAAATAAATCAATAAACTTTATGAAAACTAAAAAAAGTAATCAACAAGAAGCAACTCGTTTTAGTTTTGCAATTCCTATTGTAAAATGTTATGAAGAAGTAACTAAAGGAGAAGATGGGAAAGAAGTAAAAAAGCGTTATATAGAAGGAATAGCTTCTTCAACAGATATTGATTTGCATGGAGATAAGATGGCACCGAGTGCTATTAAATCAATGGCAAATAGTATCAAAAAACATAAAATCGGCTTAAATGCTGAACACGATAAATCTTGGCAATCAGATTTAGGAGATGTTACTAAACTTGCTGTTGATAAAGCTAATAAATTATTAATGAAGGCAGAATTAGATATTACATCTAAAGCTAAAGATTTATGGTATGCGTTAACCACCAAAAAGAAAGAATTAGGACTTTCTATTGGTGGTTTTGTTAAAGATTATAAATTAGAATGGGATAAGAAAAAAGAACAATTCTCCAGAATTTTTAAAGATATTGAATTAGACCATATTGCGGTTACTTCCACTCCCGCAAATCCTAAAACATGGGTGGGAGCTATTACTAAATCAGTAGAAAAATTAGAAAAAAACAGTAATAAAGAATTAAAAGAAATTTTGGTTAAGGAATGTAAGAATATGAGCAATAAGAATTTTGATACAAAAGCACTACTTAATTTTATACACTTTTCTTTATCTAAATTAGATAAGGAAGAAGTAAGTGAATTATTAACTAATTTTAATGAAACGCTTATGTTAAAAGAGAAAAAAACTTCGCTTGAATCTGACGAAGCAAAAAAGTCCAAGGAAGAAAAAAAGGATGAAGAAGAAAAAGAGGAGGAAACCGAGGACGAAAACGCTGAATCAGAAACCCAAGAGAACGAAGATGAAAATAAGGACGAATCTGAAGACGAAGAATCTGAAGATGACTCATCAAAAGAAGATGAGGAATCAGACGATTCTGAAGATGAGGATTCTGAAGAATCAGAAGATGAATCCGAAGAATCTGATGATGATTCCAAAGAAGATGACGACTCCAAAAAGGAGGATGAATCTGATGAGGATGAATCTGAAGAGGAAGAAGATGAAGAAAAATCAAAGGATTCAAAAAAGAAAAAGGAGAAAGAGGAAAAAAGTATTACCAAAGAAGAAGTAAAAGAAATGATTGATAAGGGCATAAAAAATGGTTTAAGAAGTTTCTTTGATAACCTTTTTGGCAACAAAGAGGCAAAAGAAGAAGCTAATGAATCTGAAGAAAAGACAGAAGATGAAGATAAGGAAAAAACAGAAGATAAATCTTTAATGAAGACTATCTTGGCTAACCAAGAGAAAATCATAAAAGGTTTAAACAAGAAAAAAGGTATCAGGAAAACTGTTGCTTTAGAAAAAGATGAAAAGAAAGAAGCAGATGAAACAGAAGAAGGTAAAACTTTTAAAACAATGAATGAGGAATTAGACGCAACTAGAGAGTTGCATAAAAACGACCCCGATAAAGCATTTTCTGAATGTGGCAAAGTCCGTGAAAAATGGGCAGATAAATAATAGGTCGTTATAACTAATTAATTTTGTTGAGTATTATGTATAAAAATGTTGCTAAAGGGTTGTTAGAGGCAGTAAAAGTGTTGGAGAAATCCAATGATATCAAGGATGGCTTGGCTCAAGCCGCAAAAATTCTTGAAAAAACTGTTTCTACCTCTACAACTTCTACATACGCCCAGCGTGAACACTTGGATAATCGTCTAGCTGACATTACCGATAGAAAGACACCTTTCTTAGATAAAGTTGCAAAACGAAAAGCCAATGGTATTACCCATGAATGGGATATGATTACTGCTCTTGGCAGTAATGATACCGCTACTGCTGAGTGTGGCACACCACCTGAAAATGAGGCAACGATTACTCGTTACTCTGCTCAAATCAAAACTTTTGCTTCTAAAGTAGAGGTTTGTGATAAGGCACAGTGGGGTGCTTCGGATTATTTCAATCTTATGGATATGCACTTGATGCACGGCATGAGAAAAATAATTCAGGATGTAGAGACAAAAGCTTTCTATGGAGATGCAACTACAACTCCTGCTGAGTTTGATGGTATTTACGAAATCGTAGATGCTTATGCTTCAGGAAATATAGTAAATGCTTCAGGAAATAAAATCTCTACTACCTACATTGATACTGCTATTCAGACTATTATTGATAATGGAGGATTGCCTGACACTCTTTATATTTCAGCCAGAGATATCCGCCAATTAGCTACTACTTGGGCAACTGTGGTTACTTACAATGACCCAGGAGCAGGTATGACTTTTGGTTATAATTTAGCTCGTTATATGAGTTATGCTGGTCCGTTAGATATTGTGATGGATACTTTCATCAACACTACTAACTCTCCGAATACTCCTAATGATGATGCCTTTATTTTAACTAAAGGTGAGATAGCATTGGCAGAAGCAGAACCAATGTATAAACTTCCAGTTTATCGTGGTTTGACCCTTGCTGAAACACAGACTGTTGTGTGGAACTGTGTACTTGAGGTACGCATTCCTCAATGGCAAGCTATTATTAAAGGAATTGGAACTACCTAAAATTATAAAAGGGCGGGTGGTTTTACTATCCGCCCTTTATATAGGATTAATAAACTAAGTAAAAAGTTATGAGTGATGAAAAAAACCAAAGCCAAAACGACAATAATAATTCACAAGAAAAATTTAAACCTAACAAAGACCGAAAAGTGTTAGTTACAAGCAAAACACTTTTCAATGAGAAAGTCGTAGTAGTTTATCAAAGGATAAAACCACAACTTGGTCCTCTCAGAGAGCAATTCAATATTTATGAGTTTAATAATGATGGAGAAGCAGTAATGATAGAAAGGGACGCTATCTTATTCTTAAAAGATAGAGAAAGTAAAGAACCTTTTATTGGAGATACTAAAGTATTCAGTTTAGATAAAGAATTTGAGTATGACCTTGAGAAGATGAAAGATGTTTATAAAATAGAGAAAAAAGATAAATTAGATGATAGTTCATCTGAATAATTAATTAATCTAACTTAAAACTTATATGTCTGTATTAATTCAAGTACATAGAACACATGGAGTTTGGAAATTCTATGAAGACCCAGGCAGAGCTTATCTTGGTCAGATTTTAGCATCTACTAAAGAAGATGTGCCTGCATTGGCTTCTGCTATTGCTAAAGTATTAAGAGATGAAGAAGTTACTGGTTATGAAAAAATTACACAACCAGATGGAAGTGTAGAAATTACTTTAAATGGAAAAAGAGCTGGAGCTTTTGAAAGGGATTTTAGTGATATTGCAGATGCAATAGATAACAAATAAATAAAATTCTATGGAAAATTTTACTAATAATAGAATAGTTCAAATAGATTTTGATGCGGCTGTTTCTAGCAATCTTTCAGGAGAGTGTAAAGAGTTAGTATTAACTGCAACACAACCTACTTATGTTAGATTTAATCAAGCGTCTGTTACTAATGCTAATGGTTTTTTGATACCAGCAAATATTCCAGTTGTTGTGCCACTTACTAAAGTCAATTCAGTAGTAGCTATTAAATCTGGTTCTGCTGGAAAGTTAACTATTCTTGAGTTATTCTAAAAAATTAATAAGGAAATAGTTATGAGAATATTAATGACTAATTTACGGTTATCTTGGTATTCTGGCTCTGATACTTATCTCTATGCTTTAGGGAAAGAATTAATAGCCAGAGGGCATCAAGTTTCTGTATATTCAAAACAAATTAGCCCCGTAATGCAAGGGAGAAGATTTGAAGAAGCAGGGATAACTGTTCTTTCTTCTTTGGAAAGAGATTATCAAAAAATTGATAAAGATTTAGATTTTGATGTAATTCATGGACAGCATAATACTCCAATTTCAGAGGCTTCAAGAGTTTTTCCAGAATTGCCTGCCATTTTTGTAAGTCATGGAGTATTGCCTGAACCAGAAAAACCACCAAAAGATGTTTTAATTTCTAAGTATATAGGAGTATCAGAAGAAGTTGTAGATTTTCAATTTAAAGATATTCCAAAAGAAAAGAAATTAGTTATTCGCAATCCGATAGATACTGAAAGGTTTTATTATGCACCAAAAAAAGCCGGTAAAAGATTGAAGATTCTGATTGTTAGTAATTACTTTCATAATACTTGGAGGGGAGAAGAAGTGTGGGAAATGGCAAAAAGTTTAAATGCAGATATAGATATAATTGGAACAAATGGAAGAGTGATATTTGAAACAGAGAAGGTAATTAAAGATTGTGATATTGCTATAGGGCTTGGAAGAAGTATATTAGAAGCAATGTCTATGGGCAAACCTGTAATAGTTGGAGATTATAATGGCTATGATGGAGTGATAGATAATAAGTCTTATGAAATTATAAAGAAGCGTAACTTTTCAGGAAGGACAGGAAAAGCATTTTGGACAGGAAAAGAATTAACTGAAAAAATAAAGACTATATTTTCCCAGGATTATGTCAAGTTAGGAAAAGCAAATAGAGAGATAATTCTAAAGCACCATAATATTAAAGATACTGCAATTAAATTTGAAAATATTTATAAAGAGATAATTAAGTAAAGAGTATGAGGAAATATAAAATAGTAGGATTAACAAGAGTCAGAAATGAATCTTTGATAATCCAAGAGCATTTAGACGCTATGGCTGATTATTGTAATGGAGGAATTTATGTATTTGATGATGCTTCTACTGACAATACTGTGGAGATTTGTAAAAAGCATCCAGCAGTAAAAAAAGTCATAGGAGTGAAAAAATGGGACGGAGATACAGAATTAGCCATAATAGAAATGCACCAAAGGCAAGCACTTATACAAGAAGCAAAAAAAGACAATCCTGATTGGTTTGTCTATTTGGATGCTGACGAAAGGTTATTTTATAACTTTGTAGGATTAGACAATAATTATGATGTGGTTGTTTCTCAATTATTTGATTTTTATATAACTGAAGAAGACAAAGATAGAGAATATTCAGGCAATATTATTGCTTTAAGAAGATTATGTGGTCCTGAATATAGAGAAATAGTATCAATTTTTAAAAATATCCCAGGAATCAGATTTACTAGAAAGCATTCAAGAAATCCAGAAGTTACTTCTTATCAGAGAATACTACGAGGAGGTTGCATAAGACATTATGGAAAATCTATTTCAATTAAGAATTGGGAAGATAGATGTGATTATTATGTAAAACGCGCACCTGAGTATAAAGCTATATGGGAGAAAAGAAAAGGAAAAGCAGTTCATAAGGAATCTGATTTTCTTAGACCATTATATCCTTGGGATGAAGTCCATAAACACGCTACTAGAATTAGCATGAAAGATTATACTCAAGAGGAATTACAGAGTATGACTAATTATAAATAATTAAGTAAATAGTTAAAAGTTATGAGCAAACCAAACATTACATTTTTGCCAAAAGACCAGTGCGGATGCGGTTTTTACAGAATGTTAATGCCTGCAAATGAATTAAAAAAACAGGGGTTAGCAAATGTAGAAGTTGTGTACGACCCTTTTGACAGAAGACCATTTGATTGGGCAAATTTAATTGTTATTCAAAGACCTGCAACTTATGATATGGCTGAATTTATTCAGTATTATAGAGCAAAAGGAAAGAAAGTAGTTTTTGAAATTGACGATTTTATGCAAGGAATTTTACCTACTAATCCAGCAAGACCTTATTGGGAACATATTGGTGGTAATATTACTAGAGCTATGCACTGTATGAGATTATGTAATATAACAACAGTATCTACACCAAGACTACAAAGAGAATATGTTGCATATAATCCTAGAGTTCATTGTTTACCAAATTATATTGATAGAAGTTTATGGGAAGAACCTATAAAAAATAAAGAGTTTTATGAAAAAAGGAGAGATGATAAAATTATCAGAATTGGTTGGGAAGGTTGTGTAGGACATAGACAAGATTTAGAACTAATTGCAAAAGTTATAGAGGATATTATTAAAGAATATAAAGGAAAAGTTCATTTTACAATGTTTGGATTTACCCCAATAGATATTTTCTTTAAACTTCCTAATATGCACCAAAAGTGCGAGAAGTGTGGAAATACAGGTCCATTAGAATATTATCCGACAGTTCCTTTATTACAATATCCTAGTAGATTAAAAGAAATGGCGTTTGATATAGGAATAGCTCCAACAGCAAGCATAAGTTTTAATGATGCAAAATCAGATTTAAGATACAAAGAATATAGCTATCTTGGAATACCGACAGTTGCTTCTGATGTTCCAGCTTATAATGAATCAATAAAACATGGAAAAACAGGATATTTATGTAAAGATAGTTATAAAGAATGGTATAATACTTTAAAAATGTTGATAGAAGATGAAAAGAAAAGAAAAGAAATTGGGGATAACGCAAAACTTTGGGCAGATACTAAATGGATAGAAAACAATATTTCAAAATGGGTAAAAGTTTATGACAAAGTTTTGAATACAACTGATTAACAAATTAGTTAATAATAACAAATCTATTCTTGATTTAAAGGTCAGCAAGAAAAAATTTGTAAAGTAAGTAGTGTGCATTTTTACTAATTATTAACCTTTACACTTATGGCAGTTACATTTAATTGGAATCAGAGAACAGGTGCTACTGGTGTTACAACCACTTCCGATTTAGGAATTAGTGGTAATCTGTTTAATTTCCAAAATCAAGATGTAGCTTCTGCGGCTCAATATACATCATATCCTATTACCGCCGGTAATAATTCTTATGAAGTATTTTTGAGAGGACACTTTACTGGAACTTTCAACAAGGTTCAAAACTTGCAGTTCTGGAAAAGTGCTGGAACAGAAGGCACAGGTGAATCTTTATACTGGGAAGATGGTGGTGAACCTACCTATACAGCACCAGCAACGACTACTTCAGTCGCTACTTCTGCTGTCCCAACAGCTGACCCTGGTTCTTCTAATGTGTCAATCAATGATAGTCAAGCTAGCTCTTTGAGTGCGGCTGGCTATTCTGATTACATTGTTCTTCAGTTAAGAACTACAACTGCGGCAGAAGCCGGTGATACTGAAACTTTCACCTTCACTCTACAATATGACGAAAATTGAGTTCTCACTCTCCCTTTGAAAATTAACTATTATACGCTATAATTTAAGTATAATTAATTAACTTAAATTTATGTCAAGATGGTTAAAACAAAATCCTTCAAAGGGGGCACTTCAAAGGAGAGAGTGGGATAAAACTCCTAAAGGCGTTGCTTATAGAAAAAGACATGCTAAGTATATGCGAGAATATCGCAAAAAACATGGCAAGAGTATAAGAAAGAAACAGCGTGATTATTACAAAAAAGCACGATTAGAAGCACTTGAATATTATGGAGGGAAACCTCCAAAATGTAAAAAGTGCGGAGAATCAAGGATACTTTGTTTAAGTCTTGACCATATTAAGAATGATGGCGCAAAGCACCGAAAAGAAATTACTGAAGAATATGGGTATAAACTTGGAGGCAACCAAATTTTAATGTGGTTAAAAAAGAACAATTATCCTAAAGGATTTCAAGTCCTGTGTTATAACTGTAATATTATTAAAGAAATGTCTTTAAGAAGTAAATAATTTTTGTCAGGATGAGAACTAAACTCACCTTAAAAGAAGTGTAAAACCGAATACAATCGGTAGCTCTTATCTGAGGGTCTAGCAATACAATGCAGGCACTCAGATTTGTAGTGGAATTAATTAATTAGCAAATATTTATGAATAAAGAGCAAATACAACAAACTTATCAAGGAGAATTGCATTATTATTGGAAAGCATATTACAAAGACGGAACAGAATTATGTCAGTTTGAAGAAAAAGAAGGAAAAATAATAGAGAATAATTTTAGTGAGATAGATAGAAACCCAGAAAAATTTAAGAAATTTGAGTTACTTTCTTTAGAAAATAAAGCTGTTAGTTTTATTGTTTATCTAGACACAGGAGATTTTAATTTGAATGGAACAATCATTAAAAACAACATAGAAATAGGAAATAGTCAATTACATTGTATTTTTTGGAGAAGGAAGGTTGTAACAGTCTTATCTACTGATGGAAGTGAATCACATAAGTTTGCCCATTATACAATTGGTTGGCAAACAACAATTAATAAAGCAAATATCAAGAAAGAATACAAAATTTACCCAGATAATTCAGTAAAAGAGATTTTATTTAAACAAAACCGAGCTATTTTTACAAGAGCAAGGATTGTGAAAAATAAATAATAATTTTATATGATTAAAATATTTATAGATTTACTAAATACTATTGGTATTTTCTCAATAGGTGTGGTAATAGGTGGTATCACTCAATACAAATATGATTGGTTGGATAAAATCATAAGTTGGATACATCTTATTATCCATAGAGAGGAATGTTAAAATTAACTAATAAAGAGTTTTTTTATGATAAAAAAAAGGAAGGACAGCCGAGCTACTGGAATAAAGTGGTTCGTAACAATAGTTGCCTCTCTACTTTTTATATTTTCAACTATTTACAGAGTATTTTTAGGGCAAGACGCAGACAAAGGACTATGTTGGGTATTCCTAGTAATAGCTGGTTTAGTTTGGGGGGCTAATTTTATAAATTATTTTGTTAAACATAAATAAAAACTAATTTTTAGATATATGGCAAATGTAAAAGTCTTAGTTATTGGTGGCGGAGGAGGTGGTGGTTGTAATGGAGGCGGTGGTGGTGCTGGTGGTTATCAATATAATGCCTCTTTTGCTGTAATTACTAAAGCCTACTCGGTTACTGTCGGAGCAGGAGGCGCGCACAGTTCACAAACAACACAAAGAGGTTCTAATGGAAATAACTCTGTTTTTGATACTATAACTGCAAGTGGTGGAGGTGGAGGTGGTTCTAATGCTGGAGTTGAAACTGGAGTTAGTGGCGGTTGTGGTGGTGGAGGTTCAGGAGATTCAGTCGGTGGCCCTTATGGTGGTGGTTCAGGGAGTCAAGGCGGTGACGGTGGTGATGGTGTTTCTGTCTGGGGAGGCGGAGGCGGAGGGGGAGCTTCTGAAAATGGTAATGATGGGACTAATCAAAATGGCGGAGATGGTGGAGATGGAACAGCTAACTCAATTTCTGGCTCTTCTGTTACTTATGCTGGAGGCGGAGGTGGTTGTAATGCAGATGGTTCTAATCATGGAACTGGTGGTGCTGGAGGCGGTGGAAACGGTGGAGGAGGAGATGCAACTGACGGTCTTGGAGGAGGCGGTGGTGGAAACAAAGGTGGAAGCGGAGGAGATGGCGGAAATGGAGTTGTGATTATAAGATATGCTACTGCTGATATGACTGCTACTGGCGGAACTATTACTTATGACGGAGATGATACTATCCATACTTTTACTTCTAGTGGAACTTTCACAGTTTTATCAACAACCTTAACTATTCAAGCAAAAAGTAGAATTCAGGTAGGAGAAGTTACTAAAACAATACAAGCAAAAAGTGATATTAAAAAATCTGTTAGTTTAACTATACAGGCTGAAGCACGAATACAAAAATTAGAAAGTTCTACTATACAGACTAAAGCAAGAATAGCTTTAGTTGCACCTTCTGATTTTGTATTAGATGTAAAATCTTCTCAATCTATCTTAATTACTTGGACTAAAGCTCCGAATGCAGATAAAACAATGGTTAGATACCAAGAAGGATGTTATCCTACTAATCCATATGATGGTAATAAAGCATATTTTGATACAGGAAATAGTCATTTAGTAACTGGATTAACTGAAAACACTACTTATCATTTTAGAGCATGGGCTTGGAAAGATAACTCTTAATTAAACTTTTTATATGGAAACAATATTAGCAAAAGCAAATATAACAGGTGGAAGCCTTT
>Ga0180432_10000657_pt1 | contig 57038 bp, 34 predicted proteins | sample SS_ome_10_FD_132414 | JGI IMG/M metagenome (GOLD analysis project Ga0180432, IMG submission 132414) | Hypersaline lake sediment archaeal communities from the Salton Sea, California, USA - SS_1_MS_2 metaG | ecosystem: Environmental > Aquatic > Non-marine Saline and Alkaline > Hypersaline >... | reverse complement strand
CCCCGGTGGTCCGTGATCAGGTTGCCGGCCGGGTCGTAATTCGGCTCGTCCACGCCGGGCGTGATCTCGGTGTACTGGTTCGACACGTTCCCGGCGTTCGGCTCGTAATGCGTCGTGTTGCCCTGCCGGTCCTCGTAGTCGATCCGGTTGCCGGCCAGATCCAGAGCGAACGACTCGTACGGGTCGGTGTTGGGATCGGGGGCGCGGTTCGGGTCCGTGCCGTACGTCACCCGGACGAGCCGGTCGAGCGGGTCGTAGTCGAAGCGTCTCGGCTGGGCCGGGCTGAGCAGTGGCGTGACCGTCTCGCTTTCGGGCAGGCCCCGGACGGCCCGGTCGTACGTGAACGACGCCAGCGAGAGGGGGTCGTTGGGGTCGGGGCCGACATGGCGGACGTTCGACGACGTCCGCATCCGCAGCAGCCCGTCGCGTTGGACGGTCCAGGCGACGTATGCGTTGGGGTCGTCGGCCACGGCAAACACCCGTCGCTCCTCCACAGCCGGTCCGTCGTAGAAGTATTGTACCAACCACCGGATGGGGGACGGAATGGACCGCAAAGCGTTCCTCGCAACGCGATTCCGTCTACCCCCTCTCTCGCAGCGGGGTGTAGGCGCCGCCCTCGTAGGACGGATGGCTGCCGTTGCGACTCGACGCGTGCAGGTCGTAGTCGCCGCGCCCTCGGCGCCCCTCCCGCAAACACGCCCACGCCGAGACGTCGAAATGCCGACACGTCGAAGAGCCGAAACGGCGGGGGGGTACGCTATCCTTGTCGAGTCGCCGCGAGACGCGGGCCCTCGGAGAGCGTGGGGGACGGAACGGACCGCCAACGGGCCTTCGCAGCCAGGTTTTGTCTACGTCCTCCGCCGCAGTGGGGTGTCGAACCAGTCCTCCGCGAACCAGCATCGGGCGCGCAGACCCGTCAGGGGGGCGCCGTCGGGCATGGGGGCCCCCGTCAGCGCGGCGATGGGCGGGGCGCGGTTGGCGGCGATCCGGACGCCCACGAGGTATTCGATCATCTTCTCGAGGTCGCCGTACGCCTGGATGCCGTACAGGTGCGAGCGGTACCGGGGCCGATAGCGAACCCACTGCGCTTGCGGCGCGAGCTGGACGTCGCGCCGCACCCAGCGGAGTAGCTCCGCATCGCGGAGCCGCTCGACCGCGGCCGCACGGGCCCGCCCGATCGCATCACGGCTGGGCGTCAGGCTGCCCGTCTGGGGCCCTAGCTGACCCCTGTCCAACCGGTCGATCGCTTCGGCGATGTAGGTAATGTCCTTGAAGTGCCCGTACGCCGGGCCGTACCAACCCGCCCCGCTGTACCAGTTCGACGGCGTGATCGGCGTGCCGTCGTTCTCGTAGAACGCCGGCCATCCCCGGGCCGTCCGGTGCTGCTGATACCACTTCAGCGCCGGTCGAAGCGCGTCTGTGTACTTGCGCTGGCCGGTCAGCAGCGTGCTCCAGATCATCAGGTGACCCACGTCCTGCGGGAAGACCTTGGGCGAGATCTTCGGCAGCTCGTGCGCGCGGGCCTGGACGGGCCGATTCGCCGCGTCGTAGAAGGCCGCCCAACCCCGCGCCCCCGAACCGACGATCTCAGCCTTGCCAATCCAGTCGGCGCACTTGACCAGCGGGGCGAGGTACTTCTCGTCTTGGGTCACGTGATAGAGCAGCAGCAGGCCCCAGAATGGCCGACGAACGCCGCCGTCATCGAACTCCCCGCCCTGCAGGACGCCGGGGTTGTCGGCGATCCGGCCCTTCTTGATCTCCACGTCGTACAGGCCGGACCAACTGCCGTTCGGGTTCTGCGCCGCGAGGAACAGATCACCGACCCTCCGAGCTGCGTCGAGGTACGCCTTCTCGCCAGTCAGACGATACAGGTAGATCAGGTACGCCATCGGGACGTCCTGAAACCCGTCCTGGATCCGTGCATGGTTCGGTTTGGACCATGAGGCCGGACCGACCGATTTGATCCCCGTCTCGGTCGGCCCCAGCTCGTGCGGAGCCTTGCCGCTGCTCGTCATCCGGATGGCCGTCGGGAACTGCCCCGCCGACCCTTGGGCCATCAGCAGGATCTTGCCGATGCGCTCCGCCTGATGCAGGAACCACAGGTCCCCAAACGCCTCATACATCGCTAGATGAAACCACCCCGGCCTGACCGCGCCCCCGTACTTGCCGCCGAGCTGCGTATCGAACGGCAGATCGTTCGGCCACAGACGGTACAGCAGCATCCGCACCATGTCCTCCACCTGCTGGTAGAGCGACCAGTCCACAGGCAAGCCCTTCAACTCGGCGCGGGCCTGCGGCGTGCGATCGGCCAACGTCTCGTCGCTGATGTGGATCTCATCGACGATGCCCTCGAGCGGAAAGACGTCCTTGTCCTCCGGGCCGTCCTGGGTTAACCGAGCGACGTTGGCCTCGCCAAACCGCGCTAGCGTGTTGGCCTTGTCCGCGTCGCGCGGTGCGTTGCCCAAGACGAGGAAGCCATACGACACCGCCTGCAATGGCCGGACGGCCTCCGCGGTCAGCCCCTTCCCGTCGAGCGTTAACCAGATCCGCCCGGGCGAGGTCTTGGCGTCCCACGATATCGCCACGTGCACCCACTGATCCGCCTTAATCGACGCGACGGGCAGGCTCAACGTCGTCCCCTGGCACTGGTACGTCAGCACGTTCTTCGCGGTCTTGACGAGCGAGACCGCGGGTTGGCCCTCGACCTTCCGGCACGACCGGGCCCCGAACAAGTGCAGCACATGGTGCACCTTGCCGTCGTTCCAGAGGTTCATCCCGGGCTTGCTGCGAACGAACAACGCGATGGTGGCCTGCCAGGACCCACAGTTGGCGTCCATGTGGTAGGTCATCTGGGTCCGCTTGTCGCGGACGGTGTAGAGCGGCGCCCCGGCCTCGCCGAACCGCCCCGTCGCCATCGTCCGGTAGTTGCTCGGCCGACAGGCCATGAAGTAGATGCCGCGGTAGTAGTCCGGGTCCCCCGCTCCCTTCCGAAAGTCGAACGTGTTCAGCCACCGCGTCCAAACGGTCCGCCGGGCCGGCTGCGCCTCCCACCCCATCACCTCGAACGGCTCCGCCGCGACCGCCGACCCCGCCACGCCGGCCGCCAGAACCGCAGCCGTCATTGCCGTCCTGGTGCGCATCGGATTCCTCCTCGGTCCATTCACGACCAGCGGGTGGGGGACGGAATCGGGCGGAGAGAGATGATTCGCGCGCCACTCCGTCCCCCATCCTTTTCGAGGGGCCGCCGGGCGCGGACCCTCCAGAAGGATGGCGCACCCCCCGCCTGCACCGTCATGCGCCCCGAGCATTCCTGCAGGCCGCCTAGAACTTCACCAGCAACTGCACACGGACCATGTTGACCTCGTCGTTCTGCATCAGATACGCCGACGACGAAGACGACGGCGCCTCCGCCATGCGCGTGAAATCGGTCTGGAGCAGGACGTTGTAGGTGCCCCACGGGAAGTAGTTCGCGCCAACGGCGATCTCCCAGACGTCGTCGCCGTCGTTGTCCCACACGCCGCCGACCCGGGCGACCAGCTCGACCTTCTTGGGGACGATGAAATAGCCCGCTTGGACATGGCCGCCCTGTTGATGCGTCGCGTCCTGCCGGCCCGTCATGCGTTCCCATTCGCTGAACTCGGCCTCGCCGTCGATGCTCCGGACCCAGTACTCGGCCGTCGCCGAGAAGCCGCGATACTGAAACGCGGCGTCCGCCCCGAACTGAAGGAAATCCGTGCCCGCCAGGTCCGCCACCGCGCTGCCGCCGATGCCCCGGCCGCTGCGGATCCGGTCGGGAATGCTATGGGCTGCGTCCATATTATCGTCGCCGTTGTCGTCGTTGCAGGCGAAGCTCACCCCCGCCTCGAGCCGCGGATCCTTCGAGTAAGACAGGTCGCTCTCCGTTCGAATCCTGTTGCCCAGGATGTGCGTCACCAACCGGGCAACGTAGGCGAAGTTCGTATCCAGCTCCTCGCGGCTCGGGCTGTCTTCCTCGTTGTCAATACCGTTCGCCACTGCTACCGCGTAACTCACCCGCTTGGCGAGCGTGCCGTGAAGGACCGCGGCGATCGAACGGTCGAGTTCGAACATCTCGTTCGCCGCCGAACGGTGGGCAAACTGCAGCACCGTCCGAGGGACAAGCTTCTGCCGCCCGAACGGAAGCTTGAACCGGCCCACGGTCACCTTGAGCTCATCGGCGAACGCGTAGGTGATGTCGGCGTCGTGCGTCCGCCACCGATGGTCCGTGCTGGGCTGGCCCCGCACGACGATTCTGTAGGTCAGTCGGGGAGAATGGATGTGCCCGCCAAACGCCAGACAGGCCCGCTTCACGTCGAACCCCTCGACGTCATCCTGCTTCTGACGCCCCGGCTGTCGCGGATCGTCCGTCTGGCGGTTCTGACCGACCCAAAGCACCTGGAGGTATCCGCCGATCTTCAGCAGGAACGCCTCGTCGGCGCTCTTGACGTAGAACCCCTTGTCGTAGCCAACTTGTTGGATGTCCGGGTAGAGGCCCTCGCGGAAGTCCGCATCTGCCATCAGTTCGCGGACGACGCTGCGGATCTCAGCCATCCGCGCGGCGTCCGTCGACGGGACACGAGCGGCATCGGCCTTCCGCTTGAGCGACTCGATCCTGGCCTGCTGGGCCTCGACCAGGGCCTCGACCTGCCTGATCTTGTCCTCGAGGACGCCGGTCTCCGCATCCTCGACCCCGGCGAACGCCGAACCAACCTGACCCCAAATGACCAGCGCCAAGACCGACGCAGGCCCAACCACCGTCTCCCGCACGCTCACACCCCTTCGCTATGGTTTCGCTTCATCTCTTTGCAGCACCCCGCCGGAACACGTGAATCGGTGTCTATTCCCCCGTCCCGGTCTCCACGATGATCTCGTCGACGAAAAGCCACGCCTTTCGGCCCGCCGCGCGGTGGCCGGGCGGGATCGTGCCGATGTTCTTCGCGCGGACGCGGACGTACCGCGCCCGGACCGACGAGACCTTCGCCGCGAACGCCTGAATCATCGGGCCCGTCCGCTTCGTGGCGACCTCGTTGGCGACGTCGGCCACGACGCGAAACCGCTTGCCGTCTCTAGAGACCGCATACGCCACCCGCGTCGGCAGGTAAATGCCAACCGCCGTCGATTGCAGATAGCCCGAATCGATCGACTCTATGGCCATGACCTGCCCCAGGTCAACCGTGGCGTCCAGATCCGGTCCTTCGAACCCCAACCACTGCGGATCGGTATGGTCCGCGCCGGCCCGCAGGCCATCCGTCAACGTCCCGTCGCCCATGCCCGGATACCGCGGATCGCACGGCGTGGCCAGCTTGACGGGTTTGCCGAGCGCCGCGTGCTTGATCGGCGGCTTGGGTTTGGGCACCGCGTCCTCGGGGATCATCATCGGCCGCAGCCGGGCCATGTGCTTGCCGATCTTGCTGTCCGCCGTCAGGTCCCATAGCGACGTCTTCATCTGCCGCATGGCCAGCACCGACGCGATCCACCCCTGCGTCCAGCCCGTCTCGATCGACCAGACCCCCCAACCGGCGTCCGCATTGCTGCCCCAGTACTCCCACCGCCGAAAATCGAACGCCCGGAACCACGCCCCATCGAGCTCCGGGTGGGCGTCGGACCGCACCTGGATCCGACACAGGAACTCCGCCAGTCGCTCCTCGCCGTCGACGTACAGCCGGTCGCCCGTCGCCGCGGCCGCTTCGTGCAGACCGATGAACGCGAAGTTCGTCGTATAGAGCAGGTCGCAGAGCGGATCGCCGTTGGCCTGCATCAGCGTGGCCTCGTGCTTGCCATAGTCCTCGTTGGACCTCGGCGGGCCATACGCCCCGCGCCCCGGTCCGCCCAGCTCCTCGCGCAGGGCGCCGCACGGCGCTTGCTGCGCCAGGAGTTCCTTGGCCATTCGTCGAAGCCAATCGCGATGCTCAGGCGTGTCCTCCGCACGAACCAGCCACGCCAACGGCAGCAGCATCCGCGCACGCTCCTGCAGAATCCCGTTGGTCCACCGCCACTTGTCCGGATACGCCGCCATCGTCATGCGGATCGCCGACTTGGCCCGCTCCAGAAACAGCTCATAGCCCGTGTGCCGGTACGCCCACAGATAACACGCCCACAGATACGCTTCGTAGTGAGGGGCGTAGTGGACCGTGCCCGCCCTGAAGTAGTGCCGCCACCCGTTCGCCTGCAGACCGGGCTCGTCCAACCGTCCGCCGCGAAATCCGTGCCGGCCGCAGGTCCGAAGATTGGCCAGCAGGCACCGCAGCAGCCCCTCGTCCCAGCGATCCGACCCCAGCAACGACGCGCACGCCATCGTCCCCAGCATCGAGCGGGCGTTGTCATCCCCGTAGTAGATCCCGTCGGCCGGCGGGTTCGCCGACCAGCTCAGCAGCCCATACGTCGGGCTCTTCGGATCACCCCGCGGGCCCTTGGCGAACACGGACCCCGAGTAGATGAAGTCGTTCAGATTTCTGGCGACCTTCTTGTAGAAGCCATCCTGCAGGAGCGTCCCGCCGAACGCGAAGCCCATCGCCGACTCGCCCGTGCAGTCGTTTCGCAGACACCAGCGGATCGGTTGCGTGCCGTCGTGATAGACGCTCGAGCTATAGCCCTCCAACAGTCCCGCGGTCCCATCGCCACAGAGCCAGTCCGCCGGCGGGGTGGGCCCCACGCCGTCGGGATGCTCCCTGCGCCACTTGGCCGCTTTCGCCGCCCAGGACGGATGGACCAGCAGCCCGGCGTTCTTGAACCACGCCACGCCCCGACCGACCGCCTGCCGCTCCACATCCCGCGGCAGTGTCTCGTCCGCCCCGTAAGACGGCCGGACCGTCGGCGTCCACGTTACATCAGGAACCGCCCGACCGCGACAGACCCACTCGAGAATCGTTTTCCAGATCGTCTTCCACGCCGCCGACGGTGCGTAGCGGGCGGTCACGAACTGACTCAGCTTCGTCGTGGCCACCAGCACGTCGCCCCGCGGATGCTCGAACAGGACCGGGAAGACCTCCTTGGGCAGGCCGAAGACCGCCGTCTCAAACCCCGCCACCCGCGCCACGACGATATGAGGTCGGTCCGCCTGAACCGGCGTGAAGTGGCAGTCGTGGATGGCCAGAATCCGCAGCTTGCCCAGTGTCGGACCGAACAGGTCCGACGCGACCACCGCCCGTTCCCAATGCGTGCCGCGGGGCTTGTCCATCTTCAGGCCAGGCAACGACGAGGCGTACTCGACATACAGCCGCAGCCTCTTCTTCCTCGCGGCGTCGAGCAGTCCCGGATCGAGGTCGGTCGTCTTGTCCGGATAGCCGTCGGCAAGGATCAGCACCCCGCCGCCTTCACGAGCCTGCTGGACCGCCTCCGCAGCCGTGTCGCACCGTCGGACGGTCTTGCCCCCCGCGGTCAACACCCGATACAGATCGTTGTCGGCCCGACACGCGAGCACCAGATCGGCTCGGGCCTCCGCGGCTCGCGCGCCGACCGCGCCCGTCCCAGCCGCCAGCACCACCGCCCCGGGCAACAGCATCGGCCAGGACGACGAGATCCACCGGTTCATCGCTGCCCTCCCGCCCCCGCAGCCAGGGCCCGCTCGATAGCCTGCTTGCCCTTGCGACAGGCGTCGTAGACGTCTTCGATCAACCACCCGTCGATCATGATCCACCCGCGGTACCCGCCCCGCCACAGCGTCATCAACGAGGCGTGCATGTCGCAGTGACCGTCGCCGCACCCCAGGTGCTTGGACGTCCCACCGAACATCGTGCCGTCCGTGTCGGTCAGGTGGACATGCCCGATGTGCTTCACGCCCAGCGCCGCCAGCATCTCCTCGGGCTTGCCCTTGCTGCCCCACATGACGTCGAAGTGGCTCGGGTCGTAGTTCGTCTTGCAGGCCGGATGGTCCACCCCCTCCAGGATCCGCTTGAGGTGGTCCAGCGTGCGGAAGATGAAAGGCGGCTCGATCTCGAAGGACAACCACATCCCCGCATCCGCGCACATCGTGGCGGCCTGGCGGTATGTCTCGATGCAGCGGTCGATCGCCTGGTCGATCGTCTGGTTGCCCAGCCCGCCGCCCGGCCAATGGCCGATGAAGTCGCAGCCCAGTTGCTTGCACAACCGAACCTGGCCCCGCCACGCCGCCAGCCACGCCTTCCGCTCCTGGGCCGACTCAGAGAACGGACGCCCCGGGGCCGCCGGCTGGATCGTGTAGATCCTCAGCCCGTATCGATCGTACAGGCCCTTGAGCGCCGCGACCCGCTTCGTCTCGCTGGCCGCCGGATACCCCCCCATCGGCCAGCCGGACACCAGCTCGATCCCCTCGAACCCCTCCTTCTGACAGAAGTCGAGCACCTCCCAGAGCGGGTAGGTCTTCTTGAACTGCCCCGACGACGACATGAACCCGTTCAGCCCCGCCCCGATCCGCCACCCGCGCGGGCCCCCGGCCCGCCTCATCCACGCCGACACGTCCGGGGCCTTGGCCTGACCCGCCCGCGCCGTCGAGCCGCCGGCGCCGCGGACCATCTCGGTCGCCGCCGCCACGGCCCCCAGGCCAAGCGTTCGTCTGCAGAACTCACGTCGCGTAGGCATCCAAGTCCTCCGGGGATCTCACGTCACGCCGCACAGGCGTCGTGGCCGGGGTCACAGCCATCCGGTAGCCTCGGCGACCAGACGGCAGGTCTCGACGAAATTGGGCCAACTTACGTCCGGAGGGATGCCGTGATCGCAGCCGGGGATGTACCCGCCGGCGTCGATGGCCGGTCGGAGACGGTCCATCTCGTCGCGGAGCGCCTGCCCGCCCTTCGCCATCGCCCGCTTGTCGATCCCGCCCCGATAGGCCATCTGCGTGCCGTACTGCTCGCGGTAGGCGGGCAGGTCGTTGCCGGCCGCCACCTCCAGCGGGGAGTTGCAGTTGATGCCCGCCTCCATCCAAACCGGGATCAATTGGCCCGCATGTCCGTCGGAATCGACCTCGTAGATCGGCACGCCCGCCTGCCGGGACAGATTCCCCCACGCCCGCCAGCACCTCAGCAGGAACTCCCGGCACATGTCCGGGCCGATCATCGGCTTTTCCTTGTAGGCCATGTCCTCACAGATCAGCACGAAGTCCGGCACGTGGTGCTCGAAGATCCGCTCGAGAAGTTGCGTGACGAACCGCTCCCAGAAGTCGACCATCTCCTGCGCCAGCCCCGGGTCGTCCAAGAACAGCATGCACAGCCCCTCGAACCCCAACCACTCGCGCAGCTGCCAGAACGGCCCGTGAAACACCAGACCCGATGGGTAGCTGCGATCACGGAGCCGCCGGCCGCGGTCGGTCAGGTCCTCCGGGAATCGGCCCGGCGTGTCGACGACGTACCGCCGCCGCATCTGATCCCAGTCGGCCCGCGACGCGACCGGACAGCGAATCCACTTGCGCGTCACGAAGTCAATCGCGTCACGCAGATGCCGCGTGCCGTACGCCTTCGAGATCTCGCAGACGTTGCCCTTCCAGTCCTGCACGATCCACGTCTCGCCCAGGTCCTCGATCACCTTCTCCTCGAACTCCGGCATCATGCGGAAGTTCACGCCGACCGATACGTGCTCGACGGGCGGCGGCAGCTCGATGCCCAGCAGCTCGGCCGCGTACCGACGGTAGTCCGCGACGTCTGCGGGCAGGCCTTGCGCCCGCCAGGCCTTCAGGGTCGATTCCCGCCCGCCGCCCGGCGAGAAGGGAATGCGGTCGGGCTGCTGGAAAAGCAGCGTGGCCAGGTACCGTTCGCGCTCGGTCATCATGTCTCGTCCTCAAGATCAGGAATGCACCGCAACAGTGAAACGCAGCGAAGCGGCGAATTCAAGCCTCGCCAGGAACGTCCCCCGACAAGCGGGATACGAGATGATTGCCGTTGACGCGTGCGCGTGAGTGCTTAGAATTGAGGGTTGGTTCGCTCGGCACAAGAAAGGGGTTCGCCGTCTTGCCCGATCCGTCCCCTCCCAATCACCTCCAGCAGATGGCCGAAGAGATCTACGAGGTCTGGACGCTGAGCTCCATCGGCACCCACGAACACGGCGAGAAGGACGAGTTCGACCTCAGCGATTCCGAGATGCTGACGCTGCACATCCTGACCAAGAAACCCTTGCTGAACGTGGGCGAGCTGCAGCGGTTCCTCGGCGTCTCCCCCACGAAGATGTCGCGGATCGTCCGACGATTGGAGCGTCAGACCTCTCGACCGTTGGTCAAGTGCGAATTCAACCCCGACGACAGGCGCAAGGTTGACGTATCCATCACCGAAACGGGCATGAAAGCCTACCAAGCCTACCGGTCGCTGAGAGTGGCCAGGACCCTCGCCGTCCTGACCGAGATGGACGAGGCGGGACGGGCCGATTTCGTCAGGGTCATCCGAATGCTAAGACGGCAACTCCTCCCCAACGACACATCCGACGACGCCTGACCGGCAGGCCAAACCACGGCTCACCCGCGCCGGGCCCAATCGTCCCCCTCTGGCGGCCTCAAGTGATCCGACGAACGACCACCCCCAACGCCAGCGCCAGCAGCGTCATCGCGATAAATGGCGGCAGGCTGCCGCCGCACTTGAACGACCCCTCGATCTCCCAATCGGCGTCCATCATCAGGAACAGCACCGCGTTGCTGTCGATGGTGATGTGGTTGCTGTCGCCCGGGTGGTTGGGGTCGAAGATCACCCACTGCTTGAACGACTTGCCCGAGTACGCGTGGGCGAGCAGGACGATACCCGTCCCGTCCGTGTACCGCAGCAGCCGCTCCGACTCCGTGTTGGGGTCGTTCGGATCGGCCAGTTCCGGGTCGATCAGAACCGTTCCCATGTGCGAGTTTCCGACGGTCAGACTCAGCCGGCGCGGGACGTTCGAGAACCTGCCCGTTCGCATCTCGACGTTGTCGTACGCGCACTCGGCGGGAAACCCATTGGTCCACGAGTCATCGGAATTCGCCGCCAAGAAGCACGCCCCCTCGCCCAGGTACCACTCCGACCCATCCCCCCAGCCCCCCGCGCCAGAACCACCGTACTCGCCCTGGAGAATCCACTTCCCGTCCCAGTCGTACTTGTCCCCGTGCCAGATCGCGCCCCTCCCCCATTTGCCGTTCGGGTCGCCCGGCGCGTAGTTCGGATCCTGCTCGAACTGGAACAGCGCCCAGAACCCCGACCGCTCCCAGCCGTTGAGGTTTACGCCGCCGAAGTCCGGCCCCTCATAGACGTCCCCGCTGGGATTCAAGTACACACAGCCGGCAGGGAGGTTCGGATAGCTGGCCCAACCGGCATGGTTCGGGTCGATCCAGATCCGCTTGAAGTTCGCCGACGCGTGGTCCGGATCCCCCTGGAAGTTGAACGCCTGCAGATTGGCGTGCTGGGTCTGCGGCTTTGAGTCATCGTTGTTGTCGTAGTCCATGGCGAAGACCAGCCCGGTCATCGTCCCTGGGGTGCTGTGCATGATGATAAGCATCCGACCCTTGTCGTCGTTCGGGTCGTCGTAGTTGGGGTCGTAGTTCGGATCGTTGTAGCTGTACCGCTTGTTCGGGTCGGTGTGACTCGGGTGGTAGTAGCCCGTGTAGTACACCCACGTCAGGATGTAGTGGTCCGTCGTGTCATCCCACCACGTCGGACTCGTGTTGGGATCCTCGTCCCCGCTGATGACACCCGCGACGAGCGTCCCCCACGGCAGGACGAAGTACTTGTCGCACGCCAACCGCAGGGCCTTGTCGGCGACCGAATCGCTCACGATCTGCGCCAGCGGGCTGGCCGCCAGCTGCGGGTAGAGCCACCAGTCGGGGTTGTCCGAATCCCAGAAGACCGCGTTGTTGGCGTCCGTCCAATACTCGTGGGCGTAGTCGTTGGCGTCGTTGGCGTCGTACTGCCACATCGTGTACTCATACGCGTGGTAGTTCGCGTCGTCGTACTGCGGATCGTTCGGGTCCCGCTCCCACCACCCGTCGCTGAAATCGTCAAAGAAGTCCGCCACCCCAACGGCGGGAGCCATCAGCAACACCACAACCGTCAGGCCCACGATGAATGCATGGCCTTCCTTCATGGGGATCTCCTCCTTGGGTTGAATGCCCACACCGATCTCGTGTCAGGAGGGAGAGATGGCTTCCAAGCGAAACACACCGCTAGAGCCGACAAGCCCGGACCGGGTCTGTCCCGCATCAACCCTCCTCATACAAATCCTATCGAGTTCCCCCATCAATGGCAACCGTGAAATAGTTGCAAAACCAAATGTTTTTGGAGGGACTGCGTGTTGCCCATCCGGCCCACGCACGTCCCTAGTGGTCAGTCGGCCCTGTTCTTTCGGGTAGGGCTTGGCCGGTCAGCAACCCCTGCCGCCTGCCTGACACTGCAGGCTTCGGGCGTCAGGCGTCAGGCCACAGGACTGACGCGACGAATCAGAAGCGAAGGCCTGATGCCTGAGGCCCGAAGTCTGAAGCCTGAAGCCTGAAGTCTGAAGTCTGAAGCCCAAAGCCTGGGGCCCAACGTCCACGGCGACCCGCAACTTCACGGGTGACTGACCACTCGTACGCGATCGATGTGTCGAGCCAGGTGCTGTTGATCCGCGGCGTTCCGAAGGACATCCGGAGCGACAACGATCCGGAGTTCATCGCCCAACCGATGCGTCGGTATCTTGAGAGGGCCAAGGTGGGTGCGTTGTACATCGAGCCTGGGGGCGCCGTGGGAAAGTAGTTGCGCCGAGCGCTTCTCTGGCCGGTTGCAGGACGGGTTGCTCAACCGGGAGCTGTTCGCCGATCCCTCCGACGCCAAGGCGCTCGCGCCCTCGTGGCAAAACGAGCATAGCCCCCCTCCTCCGCATCCGGGGTTGGGTTACCAAGCGCCCGCGGCTTTCTCGATGTCATGTGAATCGGCTGCTGACGCAGCCGACGTTGGGGGCGCTGCTCCCAACCCCCCGGCCTCAAAGCCCCCCCGGAAAGCACCGGCAAAGAAGAAGCCAGAATCGGTCTACCACGGTCAGACCCTCATAGCGGGTGGTACACAAATCGGAGCCAGGTCAGGACCTCGTGGTAGTCCGACGTCGTCCGGTGTCGCGCCAACCCTCTGCGCCCGCCCACGCAAACATCGGTGGACCAGTACACCCCGAGTCGTGCGCCGCAGGCTTTGCTACGGCACCTGGGCTGGCGCCTACTTGGCTTCGAACAGGACTCCCTGCGTGTCTGTCAGGATCCGCTTGAGCCTACGAGCCCTGAGATTCGTGGACACGTCCCACAAGGTCTTGATGACTGTAACGCGGCGAAGAAGCGACTCCCGGCGTCTGCGGAGATCCCCCGAGACCAGACCGTTCTGCGACCGATCGAGCAGGCAGGTATTCCAGCCGCTGGCACCAAACGGCGTCTTCCCCGCGGGCCTTGAAGGTAGGCCTCCTGCGGGATCCCTGAAGACATGCGACAGCTTCGCCGAATCCATCCCATCGCCACCGCACATCTTTTCGATATGCAACCTAAGGAGACGTCGTACCAGGAAGGAGCAGTCAAGCCGCTCACGCTCCTCGGCATTGTCACGGCCGTCATCATCGGTAGCTCTGTTCGGAACTTCGCAGAGCATTCGGATGATTGGCTGGCCGTTTCCGTAGCCATCCTTCATTTGCCGCAGCAGATCCTGTTCGATCTCCTTCGGCGGGTCTGTGGGTAGAGCACCCTCTCCCACCCCCTCTAAGCATATGGCTGTATGGATTTCCTCGATGCGTGCCCAGATGCAGGAGACTGGTCGGTATGATTCCCGGAACACCCTCTCGAACTGACGAGAGGCATACTCCCAAGCCGTGCCCTTGGCCTTGGGCCCATCCCACAATCGCCGATACTCGAAGAAGGGCGGGCCAACACGCTCTAGCACATTCTCGAAGTCGTTCCTTGCCTCCCGCACGTCTTGGTCGGTGGGCTCATACTCATGGTGGGGGTCCTCGAACAACGGACCGACCATGGAGGGCTGCTTCTCTGGCTTCTCAAGCGGGTACGTAACGAGAAACCCCCTGATCAAGACCTCAATTAGACGGCAAAGGGAATTCTCACTTGATGCGCAGAAGCTGATCGGATCAGCGAAATAGTTGGTCATGTAGTGCCGAAGATAGCTGAGCCGGTGGGATGGGTCCTCGAAGATAAACCGATATACGAGCATCTCTGAGAAAATCTCTTCGTATCGTTCTTTACGTTCGACGGCTCCAGAACTCAGCAAAGTGCTTTCCGAGATTTCGTAGTAGCCACAGGCGGGACACGACACGTCGCAGTGCTCCGCCTGTTCCTTTTGTGAACTTCTTACCAAGTCGAAAATCAAGTGGCCTGCTTCGTGGAAGTGTGCCGTCAATGTGCTAGGCCTTGTCAAGTGCCCCTGGTTGATGCTAAGGCTGGCGAGCGACACGTCCCCGCCAGCTATGTCGTAGCGACGTGAGCCAGCCCTCGCGTTGTAGGAGACCTCCGTGGCGCCGCCAATCTTCGCTGCAATCTCCTCCAGGCCTACCACAGGGCCAGCATCTTTCGGAGCGCTGCGGTCCCTTTGAGAATGGATACTCTCCACGCGCTTCAAAAGGCCCAAACCACAGAGCATAGGGGCGTCCGCCGCATGTATAAGCTTATTCAGCCCTCCTTTATAATCAATAGCAGGCTGCCACCTCTCGATCTCCCGGAAGCCTATTCGCGTTCTGTGCTCCAAGCTGTTCTCTATTAGCTCAATAAGATCAGTAATCTCTCGTATATCAGACGTAGTCAGCATAGACAGACAGGCCCATTCACGCAGGACCGAGTCGCCGCCGGCTCTCTTCAACCTCGCCTCCAGCGACTTGGGCAGCTCGCGACAGAACAACCCGTGTACGGCTCGGAAGATGTCGTACAAGTCCAAGACCTGGTCGAACACATAGGCATCGGCCAAGCTCTTGGCGAAATCTGCATAGAGATAGAATATTGCAGATGACAACGGGGATGGAAGCCTTAAACGTCTGATACTCTCGCGCAGCTTGACGATGCTCAAGTCGCCCGACCTCTCCTGGAGCAGACACTTGCCCATTTCCGAAAGGATCGGACGCAAGTCGAAATGGCTCCCCGCAGGGGGTCGGTCGTCCTCGACTCCCTCCAAGGCCCTGACGTAGTCGTTCTCGTCCAAAAGCGGGCAGGGCACGTGCAATTCCGTGCAGAGGTCTTGTATGGGCCACTCAGCGCGGCCGCCGAATTCTTCGGCTACTCGGCAGCCACGCATCTCTTTGATCAGTTCGACAAACTCGAAGACTTCGGCTGTTTCCGACGCATGGGGCAACCCAGCCAGGGTGCGGTGGACCGCATCGTACAGCCCAACCAGATACCAGTGATACTTGGCGGGCGCCGTGTCAGTCAGCTTCCCGGTGTCGTCAGCGTCTGCCCCGCGGTCACGTTCGAAGAACGGCAATCCAGTCATACTCCGTTCGTGCCCCGCCGAGACGACGAAATGCGGGCTGCCTACCACAATGCCGCTGTAGAACCGCTTCGCCTTCCCCCGATCGTCGCAGAGGAACGCTTCCTGAGACATGCCAAGAGTCGTGAAGGTCGAGCAGAAGACATGGTTGCGCTCCAGGCTTGATGCCGCCTTCGCCTTCTCCTGCCTCCGGCAGGCCTCCTTCTCGCGTCGACGGTTCTCGACATCAGCGACCGCCTTGTGGATACCGAATAGCTCTGCGGCGTTCCGGAGCCGGTCCTCCCTGTGCTCAAGCCGATCCTGTGCGTAGAGGTCCCAGAAGGTAAGGGTCCGGAGTGCTTGCAGGACGGACGCGATCACGGAGTAGTTTCTTGCGAACATCAACGTTCCGAGATCAGAGCTGCCCTGCGGGTCCAACAGCGCGCAGCGGAACGAGCGAATGTCGGTGTCCGACATGACTCCTTCGTACTGACCAGCAGCCTCCCGCTTGAGGAGTTCCTTAAGGACCCACTCCATCCTCCGGACCATCGCCTTGTAGATCGCTTGCTGAAACAGAAGGCCTGGACCCAGGTTTGCCATACCACTAACCTTGTAGTACGTCACGCCGAGCAGAGGTCCCTTCTCGGCGAACTCGCCAGGGGCACCGCTGTCAGTGTTGGTGGGCGGCCGACCATCACAGACCTCGTCCATTTCGACCAAGAACGACATGTCGCCAACACCCATCGATTCACGTAGGGAGACCAGCGTGGGGCAGAAGGCCAATGTGGTCTGGATGACTGGAAGGTCTGATCCGGAAGCAAGTCGGTCGATAATCTCAAAATCCTCTATCGCTACTATGGAAATAGAGTCCGCATTGCCAAAGCCCACATAGGCAAGCGGGTTGTACATGTGATCATCAAGGATGCAACGCTTCTCTTCTTCCAGCTTCGCCTTCGTCTCGCCGTTGGCAAGGTGGAACTCTTCCGCGTTGCGCTGCACACCCTCTCGGTACTTGCCGCAGACTCTCGAGAAGAGATCGTTCGCCTGGGTAAAGAATCCAAGACGCTTCTTTCCTAGTGGCAAGGTGTGAAGTAGCTGCTCACAACCCATGTAAGCGACCAGGACGGCATAATCATGGTAGGAAATATCCGACAGAACGCTAGGGCTCGTCATCGGGTGGGCACCTCAGGTCCAGTTCTTTCAGGTTGGGGACAACCACGCTGTTCTGACGGAGGCCAATCAAGTCCAAGTGCCCATACTGCGCGGCCTCCTTCCATCTTCGCTGCTCTCCGGCAACCCGCTCTGGAGACTTGTCCATGAGAATCGCGTCTGGAAGCCCGTGTGTCTCCATGATCTTCACGTCTTGCTCATCGAGTTCCATGTCTCCATCTTTGAGGAGATGGATGCGCCCGGACAACCGCAGTCGAGGGAAGAGAGCCGGATCGTGCCGATGGATCAAGGCGGAGTCCTCGCTGAAGGAATCGCGGATGTCCTGGGTCAAGAGATCCCAAGGTTGCAGGGCATAGATGGCGAGCTTGTACAGCACCAGCAGTAGGCGTGGCAGAGTCTGGTCGACCTCCGTCCCCTCCTTCCTCAACTGGTGTCGGCACTGCTCCACGCGGTCGTAGAAGGCCTCAACGTCGAAACATCGCGTAGGCAACTCGTCATGAAGCCACCTCCGAACTTCCATCGGTTTGCTCATCCCGTTGACCTCAGCATCAAACGACCGGACGGCGGCAACGCTCTTGCCACACGAAAAGGTTCTTCTGCTGCTCTTGGGGCAGCAGGTCGCCTGCAGAACGGAGGCATTCTGGCAGCTCACGGAGATTCGGGGCTACCCGGTCTGAGACCACTCGGTAGCTTCCAGACCTGCGTGATTCGGCGACCTCCTTCAGAACGATCAGAGCCGTAGATCCGTGCTGTTCGCAAGCCCCCAGCACTTCCTCGAATCGTGGGGTGACGAGTCTCGGCATTAGCTCAGCGATTGGCCTAAGCGAATTTCCACGGGGACACAGTTGCTGGTACATCTCCCCAATGCACTTGACGTAGGCCTTGATGTCTTCGGCCCCCATGGAGGTACCGCCTTCAAGTCCCCTGAGCCTTCGCGGGAGGTATTCTCTAAGGCGACTATCGGCCGGCCAGGGGCCTCCCTCGCGAGGCAAATCCTCGAAAAAGCTGTATACCCCGCAGACGGCCCACCTCAACTTGCGAAACCTCAGCGAGACGGTGGGGTCATTCGGCTGGGGCGAACTCAGGGCACACTTCGCCTGAGACACCTCCTCATGAAGCTTGGCCAGCAGCAGCAGTAGGTCCCGCGTCTCGGCCATTGCCTCACTAGCGCGCCATAGCTGAGAAAGGAGGTGCAGGAAATGGCCTCCCAGGTAGCAGTCCACGATGCTGCCTTCCCGATTGCATTTGTTGAGTTCGTCATCTTCAGGTCGGCGCCCGATCAGCAGCTCGACCCTGTTCTTCTCGAAGCCCTCCAAAGGGCGGCCTGAAGCACCCGCCCCGGGTGGTGGGGGAGGGCCCCCTGACGGTTCCCCTCCGTTTCCACCAGCCCCGAACGTGGACTCTGAGATGCCGTTCAAGACCTCGCTCCCCTGCTTATCGTCGTCAATTAGAGCTTTTACTATCCTGCTCCTTCTCGACGACTCCAAGCCGCGCATGATGACACAGAACTTCTGATAGGCGGCAGCAGGTTGCATGGTATCCGAGATTTTGCCACCGGGAAACCCGGCGGGAAGCACCACGGCGAGGAACCCCTGTACGTCGTCATCATACAACCTCACAAGCTCTCTGATGACGTCTTGCTCTGTGTACTCTGACATGGGGTCCCCTCAGCTCAGTCACCGGCCGACTTCCTGCAATCTTCCGCCCAAGCCTTCAGGACGACGCTCCCAGGGGCGTACTTCACCAACCCGCTGAAGATCCTACTGAGGCTGTCCGCATCAAGTCCCCTGAGGCGCCTGACGAACCTGGCGTATGCCACTCGGGGGTTCGTTTGGGTACTGATAGTACCCGCGGGGAAGCCGCAAGGAACAACGACGGCCAAGAAGTCCATGACGTCCCCCTCGAACAACTGAAGGAGCTCCTCAAGGAGCTCCTTCTCGGATAGAGGAGGTCTGACGTCTCTCCCTCGGTTGCCGGTGTCGGGTCGGCCGGGGGGAGCTGCCGCCCCCACAGGCGGGGGCCCGCCGAGCATCTCCACTTCAAGGTTGAAAGGGAGGGCGTAGCTTCGGAGTTCTCCCGCGATCGGCTTCCACTCCTCGTTTAGCATGAAGGCCCAGCACTCTCTGAAGGCAGATTCCTCTTCTTGGGTGCTGGGATGGGCGTTGAAGACGACCCGATCACCGTTGACGCCCCATCCGAAGTTGCATTTACGCGCGAGGTACTTCTTTCTTGCCAGGCCGGTGAGTTTGTCGGGATCCACCGTCAGCCTACTGACCCGGCTACTGTCTGTGTGCAGGATGTCCGCCACCTTTACCAGTACTGCCAGGCGACGCATGTCGACCGTCTCATTGGCCATCGAGAAGCGATAGGGGAGCTTGTCCAATGCCGTCACGTAGTCCGCCTTCCGATCATGGATGCTCACGATCAGATTGACAGCGTAGGCCTCTGCGTCGTTGAGAACCAGTTCGCCAGCCCTCTTGACTACGAAATTCCCCGATTCAACGCCGTGGTACTCCTCGGGCAAAGATGCCTCAAGCCCCTTGTCGAAGTCATGGCAGCACGCCGAGCATGACAAGATAAACAGCTCCAACGCCGTGAAGTCGTCTCGCTGGTTCGTCTCGTTGATGAGGCGCCAGATGTTTGACTCAACCATCTCGCAATGTGCCCGGCCGTTCACGCTACCTGGTGTGCGGGACTGCTGCTCATGTATCTCCTTCACGATCTTCCAGAGTGTGTTGGCTCGCAGTGCCAAGGCAGAATCAAGCGCCTCAAGAAGGCTGCGAAGAGTATCCGAGTCCTGTCGGGTCATAGCAGAAATCAACTCCCACTGACTCTTGCTGTTATCGGACCATACCCGCCTGCCGAGCCAGCACGTTCCTACGCTCCTGCTGGCTGAGCTTCGGCTGGCTATTCAAGATGCCGCACAGCCTTGAGCCCGATGGGCCTCCCATTATCTCTCAGCCCTGGAACACAGCTGTGTATCCTACAGTCACCTGGAGGCTTTGCCAACAAGAATTTCCTGGATGTCGGCATTCTGGGGCGATCAGACATCTGTTGTCAAGGGGAGAATCGTCCACAGCGACTACCTGGCGCTCAGGGCCCTGAACAGCGAGGAGCTCGTGGGCTTGCGCCAGACCTTTCATCTGGCTGGTGCCAAGACGGTGGTCTCGACGCTGTGGCGGATGCCGCACAATGAGGCGACCGCTCTGATAGGAAGGTCTCACACTGACTCAAGAGTAGAAGTGGGTCCTCGCCGCGGTGGCTAGCCGCGGCATCGGCCGCCGCTTCGCGATTGGCATCGGCGTCGCTCGCGGCGCTCTTGGCTTCGTTGTCGAGCTTGCTAGCGGCGTCGGAGGCGGCCTTCGCCGCGCCCCCTTGCTCAGCGCTGGCGTGCGCGCCGGTTTTTTGGCGGGCACGAGGGCGGCCGCCGCTGCCTTGGCCGTCTTCTCCCCCGCCTCGCTGTCCGTTTTGGAGTCTGCTCCGGCCGAAGAAGACGCAAGCGGCATTCCCCGGAGCAGATAGTCGCCGAGCTGCGTGAGGGCGGGGCACGCATCGGGGAATCCAGTTGCGCTCTTGAGGTCCGTGCTTGGCGCCTCGGTTCGAACGCTCATCGAAGACCGGCCTCGATGCGAACCGGACCGCAGCGGCGCGCTGAGTGCCCGGGGGGAGGTGAAGGGGGCCGGAGTCTGTCGGGGGCTAAGGAGCATGCCCAGGGGCGGTCGCGCGGCGCCGGGCGGCTCAGGTGATCCGGCGAACGACCACGCCCAACGCCAGGGCGAGCAGCGTCATCGCGATGAACGGGGGCAGGCTGCCGCCGCACTTGAACGACGCCTCGATCTGCCAATCGGCGTCCATCATCAGGTACAGCACCGCGTTGCTGTCGATGGCGATGTGGTTGCTGTCGCCCGGGTGGTTGGGGTCGAAGATCACCCACTGCTTGAACGACTTGCCCTGGTACGCGTGGCCGAGCAGGACGATGCCCGTTCCGTCCGTGTACCGCAGCAGCCGTTCCGATTCCGTGTTGGGGTCGTTCGGATCGGCCAGTTCCGGGTCGATCAGAACCGTTCCCATGTGCGAGTTCGCGACGGTCAGACTCAGCCTGCGAGGAGCGTTGGTGAACCTACCCGTTCGGATCTCGACGTTGTCGAACGCGGACTCGGCGGGGAAGCCGCCGGCGTAAGCCTCGTCGGAATTCGCCCCGATGAAGCACGTCCCCTCGCTCAGGTACCACTCGGACCCATCGCCCCAGCCCTCTGCGCCGGAGTCGGCGTACTCGCCTACCAGGATGTACTTGCCGTCCCAGTCGTACTTGTCACCGTGCCAGATCGCGCCCTTCCCCCATTTGCCGTTCGGATCGCCTGACGCGTAGTTGGGGTCATGCTCGAACTGGAAGAGCATCCAGAACCCCGACCGCTCCCAGGCGTTGAAGCTCACGCCGCCGAAGTCCGGCCCCGCATAGACATCCCCGCTGGGCCTCAGGGTCACGCAGCCGGCAGGAAGGTTCGGATAGCTGGCCCAGCCGGCATCGTTCGGGTCGATCCAGATCCGCTTGAAGTTCGCCGACGCGTGATCGGGATCCCCCTGGAAGTTGAACGCCTGCAGATTGGCGTGCTGCTCGTGCGGGCCTTCGTCGCCCGGCCGGTCGTTGTTGTCGTAGTCCATGGCGAAGATCAGACCCGTCATCGTCCCCGGGGTGCTGTGCATGATGAGAAGCACCCGACTCTTGTCGTCGTTCGGGTCATCGTAGTTGGGGTCGTAGTTCGGATCGTTGTAGCTGTACCGCTTGTTCGGGTCGGTGTGACTCGGGTGGTAGTAGCCCGTGTAGTACACCCAGGTCAGGATGTAGTGGTCGGTCGTGTCATCCCACCACGTCGGACTCGTGTTGGGATCCTCGTCCAGGCTCATGACCCCGGTGATCAGACTCCCCCACGGCAGGACGAAGTACTTGTCGCACGCCAGCCGCAGGGCGTTGTCGGCGACCGAATCGCTCACGATCTGCGCCAACGGGCTGGCCGCCAGCTGCGGGTAGAGCCACCAGTCGGGGTTGTCCGAATCCCAGTAGATCGCGTTGTTGGCGTCCGTCCAGTACTCGTGGGCGTAGTCGTTGGCGTCGTTGGGGTCGTACCGCCACATCGTGTACTCATGCGCGTGGTAGTTCGCGTCGTCGTAGTGCGGATCGTTCGGGTCCCGCTCCCACCAGCCGTCGTTGAAATCGTCGAAGAAGTCCGCCATCCCAACGGCCGGCGCGATCAGCAACACCACCACCGTCAGACCCACGATGGATACATGGCCTTCCTTCATGGGATCTCCTCCTTGGGTTGAATGCCCACACCGATTTCCTGTCAGGAGGGAGTGATGGCTTGAGAACGAAACACGCCGCCGCAGCCGACGCGCACGCACACCGCCCGTTCCGCGTCAACCCTCCTACTCCAAATCCTATCGATCTTCCTCATCGATGGCAACGGTGAAATAGTTGCGGCTCCAAAAGTTTTTGGAGGATTGTGTATTGTCGATTCGGGTTGCGCGCAGTAGAATTCATACGTGTTCTCGAGGTCTGCGTTGGGACCTTGGCTGGAACGCCCATCGCAAACTGGCTGTGACGCGGGCCGGCCCGAAGCGGCGGCCTTGGCGGCCCGAGGGTGAACTGGAACATAGTGGGAGCATGTTGGGGGCAGAGACCATGTCCAGACTAAGGCGTGCGCCTCACGACCGTGGATTCACCTTGATTGAGTTGTTGGTCGTCGTTGCCATCATCGCGCTGTTGATCTCCATCTTGCTGCCTTCGTTGAACCGGGCCCGCGCGCAGGCGCGAACGACGATGTGCCTCAGTCGGATCGCCCAGCTCGGCAAGGCGTTCTTGATGTACGCCGACGACTACGACGGTGGGTTCCCGTTCCTGGCGACGATGCACGAGGGGCCGGCCGACGGCCCCAACGCCGTCGAGACCTGGCTGGCCGATTGGCTGCAATTCGCGGACCCCTGGACGGCGATTGACACCGTCGCGCGGAGCAACCAGGAGGAATGGGGGGACTACGCCGAAGCCATACCGCAGAGCGGGTCGCTCTTCACGTACACGCGCTTCGAGAACTTGTACTTGTGTCCCGACTTCGAGCGCGAGCCCGCCTCCGAACAACACACGTTCAACTACACGCGTGCCCTTTGGGCGCGGCTGTGGCGGATGAAGCAGGAGTATGAGGCAGAAGGGCTGACCCCGCCGAGCGAGTGGGGCGGCGTGGACGGCCCCATCCTGAAAGTGGCCAAGATACACAGCCCGGCCGACCTGCCCATGATGCTCGGCGAGCAGTGGAATCGTCACGTCGGGACCTCCGAGACGCTCGGCCACAACGACTCGGGGTACAACTGCAACGACTACGGCTTCTACGCCGACAACGTCCTTGCCACCGCGCATGGATCCCCGGTCAGGAGCCAGTTCCACAAGCGCGACGACGGCGAGCCGATGTTCAAGCTGGATCCCTACGTGTGGAAGCGCGGCGGGATCTTCTGCTACGACGGCCATGCCGAGCTCCGGCGCGATCCCTGGCCGTCTCTGGAGCTCGGGAACAACGGTCCCCACGGGCCCTTCCGGGCAGAGCCCAGCGCCCTGCGTCTCGCCGACGAAGTCGAGGCCCTCGTCCAGTACATGATCGCCATCGTCGCTGCCCAGCGCGGTTTCGATCCACAGGACCGATACGGGAACCCGCCCTCTCCCTGGTAAGGGACGGTTTCCGGCGCCACTTCCTGTAACACCTATTCAAGGAGACCGCGCGGGCGGATCGGCGTCATCTGTTGCGCCGGCATTGGGGTCGAGTCGACCGACCCAGGTTCATCTCTTTCGGGAGTCTTGCCATGTTTGTCAGACGGGATTGGCTTGCGGTGCTGCTCTTGGGCGTGGTGCTCGTGTCGGCGGGGTGTTCGCAGACAGGGCCCGCGCGATTCGCCGCGCCGACCATCCCGGCGGGGACGTGGGAGGGCCAGGGCACCTGCGTTGCCTACGAGCGCATCGGCGCAGCTGGCGAGGGGACGTCGCCGACGTCGAGATCCCAAGAGGTGGGATCCTACGACACGCATCTGGACATCGCCAAGCAGACGCTCTTCGGGCGCGAGGCCGTCATCGTCGAGATCCGCTCGAAACGAGGCAGACTGCTGGACTCCAAGGAGACGGAGACCCACTTTCGGCTGTTGCTGCTCCGGCTGGAGAAGATGAGCGGGGGCAACACGCTCTATGCCCTGGGGATGCTGGAGTTCGACCCGAAGGGTCCGCCCGATTACGCGGCGCAAGAAGCGAGGATCCGCTCGAGAATGGAGGTGCCGTCGGCCCACTGCGTCCAGGTCGGCGCCCACACGTGTCTGCAGGTCCACTACCTGTTGCCGGAAGGCGACAAGCGGTGGACGTTCAAGGACACCTTCATCTTCACCGGAAGCGGGGTCCTCAAGACGGGGAGCTTTGCGGCGACCGACGAGAAGAAGAGGGAGGGGCAGGCACCCAAGCGCGGCGTCAGGCAGATCTACTGGGCAGAACAGCTCCGCCCGGCGCGGTAGGCCAACGAGCGCTGGCCGCCGGATAGCCCTTCGCCCCCTTCGGGCGAAGGGACAACTGTTCGGGCGACGTCGGTGGGTCTACCATTGATCGGGGTCGTTGCTGCCGAAGTTGTTCCCGTAGATGACGTAGCATTCACCGGCATCGACGCGTCGTTGCGAGGGATTGGACGGGTTGACGTAGTCGGCCGTCGTATTGCCGATCAGGATGTCGTCGTAGCCGTCCCCATTGATATCCCCCAAGGGGAAGCAGGTGTCGACGCCGGCCTCATCGGCTGAGCCCTTCTCGTAGGGGCTGATCAGGATGATCCCCGGCAGCTCTCCGGAGCCGACCTGACTGGGGACTCCGACGGCCCCCTCGTCGGGTAGCGCCAGCTCGAAGGTCTTGTTCTTCAGCTCGCCGTTGCCGAAGATCAGGTAGCAGACGCCCTTGCGGACGAGCCTATCGCTCGCGACCTGGAAGGTGTATTCGGCCCCCGGAGCACAGATGAGGATGTCGTCCTTCCCGTCGCCATTGAAATCACCGGCGGTTCCCACCATCGCGCCGACCATGGCATTCTTGGTCTTGCCGACGAATTTGACGCCCGGCAGCGCGGGGGTTGCGATGTCGTCGACGGTATAGGTTCGCTCTCCGGTGGCCTGTCGGCCGCCAAACAGGATCGCGGCGAATCCCACATCGGTCTTGGTGGGGTCGTCCGGGTCGTCGACGTGCATGCTGCCCAGGACCACGTCGTCAACGCCGTCCCCGTTGAAGTCGCCGCTCATGTCGTTGGTGCCATCGAAGTCACCAGCCGGCCCCTGGCTCTCGCCCAGGCGATCGCCATCTGACACTCCGACGATCTCGATCCGCGGATGTTCGGCGATGCTGATGTCGCCGAAGACAAGTTGGCCGAAGACCACATAGGCCACGCCGCAGTCGGTCAGTCCGTTCCGGTCTGCTTCTGGGGCGCCGCAGGCAATGTCAGGGGAGCCGTCCTGGTTGAAATCCCCTGCATGCAACGCTCGCCCGAGATTGTCCCCTACGTAGGCCCCGAACAGCCAGTGGTCAATCGGGCCGATCACCCATCGCTCGGCATACTTGATCTCCGGATCCCCGGCGATGGTTTCCACCGAGCCCGCCTCGAACCACGGGAACGACTTGACCGTGTCGTTTCCGTATGTCGTGAAGTCAGATCCCAGCAGTACCCTGACCACACCTCGCCCCCCGCTGGCCTTGGGCGCCGAGAGTAGCAACTCGGGGGTGTTGTTAGGATCATTGTCGGTGTCGCGTATTGCCGAAACGGTCTCCCCGAAGAGGTCCGGCTCCCGGTCGTCAGCGAACGCTCCTCGGAAGCGTACCCCGATGGGCATCCCGGAACCGGGGCTGACGAGGTTTTCATCGTCCCGGACGTTCCCCTGATCGAGCTGTCCAACCATCCGTAGGTCGAGCGTTGTGCCCAGCAGGTTGTTCTTGCTCGACACGTAGACCACGGCGCTCAGGCGGTGCCGGCCGAGGTCATCATTCTGCTCGCTGGTTGATATAGAATCTGGATACGGTGCTGGATAGTCAATGTAGTCAATGTCATCATACTGCGTGTCTTCGTCGTCCAGGGGATCATTGTCAAGGTAGTCGTACCACGTTACGTCTGGGAAGCCAAAGACCATCTCGGGCTTGCCGTCGGCATCGTAGTCCTCGACGGCGCCAACCGAGGCGAGCCCTCCGGTGGCGCCCCTCGAGCCGTGAAACTGGGCCCCGCGAATCGCGGTGCCCACGCTGTTAAGGCTGTTGTAGCTGCTCAGACGGGTCTCGCGGCCGTAGATCAGGTAGGCTTGTCCGACCTGGCCACGTCCGCGAGGATTGCTATAGCGTGCCGCGACGATGAAGTCGTCGTAGCCGTCGCCATCGAAGTCTGCCAACGGGGTCGCCCAGGACCCGGCCAGGCCGCCAACGGTGTTGGGATCGAGCGGGTCGGCTTTCCCATGGAACCCCTGTAGGATCGAGCCGGCCAGCCCTTCCCCCGTCTCCCGCAGGTCCACCACGCCGGAGGCCCATTTCTGAACGGTCAGCCATCCGATGGCGTAGGCGTAGACGGGCGGGTTGACATCGTCTTCGGCCTTCAGCTGGATGTAGTAGGGCAGGCCGTCGGCCCGAGGCGGGATCATCCCCGCCGTGTCCACGGTGATGGCGAAGCCTCCAGCACAGGCGGTGTTGGGGTCGTTCGGATCGTTGGGGTCGTTGGGGTCGGCCTGGCCCTGATTCAACAACCTGACCCCCAGCAGGATGGGCGGGTTGGGGTTGTTGGGGTCGTCATCGTTCAGGGGATCGAGGTCGTAGTCCAGCGAGATGGTGACCGTGGCGGAAGCGTTGTCGGCATCGCTGCCCTCCCAGGTAACGCACACGATGTCGTTGTGGACGACGCCGACGTTCTCCTTCGGCAGAAGGGGGGTGATCTTGGGGGGCTCGTTGCCGGGCCTGATGCCCTCTGCCAGGATTTGGACCTCGATGTCCGGGATATCCTGCACGCTATTGCCCACGATATCCTGGATCAGCGCGACGATTCGATAGGTCCCAACAGGAATGTTGGCCGTGGGGACATCGAGCCTGTCGGCGATGCCGTCGGGGTCCTCCTGGACGGTGTCGATCAGGATCTCGTTGCCGCTGCCCGGGTTTCCATCTGGGTCCATGAAGATGGAGATAATGGCGTTATCGCCGGTGTCAGGATCGTCATCGGTCCAGACGATGGTGAAGGTATCGCCCTGCGAGAGAGTCAGGTCGGTACTCGGCTGGGTGACCTGGATCGACGGGGGGGTGTTGACGGGTTTGGTGCCCCCTGAGCCGGATCCGTCGCCGGTCCCGTCCCCGTCTAGGGGGAGTGTGGGCAGACACCCGAGCCACAGGACGAGTGCCCCGGCAGCTCCAAGGGCAAGAAGTCCCCACCGAACGCCCGGGCCGTGACGGACGGCCTTGGTGTGATCACGCATTGCTCGACTCCCTCGCTCATCGCTCGGCTGGCCGGCCGGAATCCGGCTTCGGCACAGGCACCCGAAGGGGGCCGGTGCCGCCGGTGGCCTGGCTGGCCTCGCATGGCGCCCCCTCGGCCGTTATCCCAAAGGCCTGCAGTCCCTTCGGTTTGCACAGCCCGGCAGAACCGCAGGGATTAAGATCATTCAACTGCCTGCAATGTCCGTATGCCCACACGGATTGAGGCCCTGAGAGCCCAGTAGCCATATCCTGTTGGCGGCCCGCATCTTTCGTCCAGTCGGTCGCGTGCGGTTCCTGGCCCGGTGGCCCGCAAAGGACGGCATCTTATGGACCCATCGTGTTACGTCGCCGTGTATCGCGCGTTTTTTGGGGTCTCGCTCAGGAGGGTTGCGTCCGTTGCCTCCCGCCAATTAAATGCCTGCCAGGACCGATAGTCAAGCGGATCGGACCGCGCCAGCGTTCCGAAGGACCTGTCCGGCAGGTCTGCACCTGCCCTGGCCCCGTGAGCAGCCACTCGGCCCCGACGACGGATGGTTCGCCTCGGGGCCCGGCAAGAAAAAATCGCCTGGCTTTCTTGCCTTTTGGATCACTTGGCCGATACAGTTCTAGTGACCTTATCGGCCTTTCAGCGCCGTTCCGTTTAAGGCGGGCCGAAAAAGGTTCACACCCGGGCTCCTGAGGGAGGGTCTCCGACAATGCTGCTGATTCGTTGTCTCTTGGGCCTGGCGGGTCTGGGGGTGCTCCTCCAAGCCGACTGCTCGAATTTCCTGGAACTGACGGGGTGTCTGCCGGAGTACGAGAAGCTCTTCGGCCCCCAGGATGGGGAACCAACCACCTCGCCGAATACGCCCATCGTCCTGGAGCCGACGACGAAGACGACAACGTCAGGCGTTTTTCTTCGGGTCGAGAACAACACGGCCTACAACATCGAAGTCCGGTTCCAGGCTGACGACCGGGTGCTGATCGCGCGCGTGGCGGTGGGGGCCTCCCCGACGTATGAGGTGGCCCCACAGGATAGCAATACCGCCGTGACCGCGGGGACGATCGACTTGAACGGCAGCTGGGTCGATCAGATCGAGAACCAGACGCTCACGTTCGTCAACAGCTCTCTGGACGAGTTCATCGACGAGACGGGCCTCGTACACGTCTTCAGTCTGGAGGACGTTGTAGAGGGGATGAGCGTCTTGAGCCAGGGCGTCGTGGAGCGCAGGACGACGGAGAATCTGATCGCCTTGCAGATCACGACCCAGAGCACCGACATCACGTCGACGTCGACGGAGATCCGGGAGTACCAGTTGATCCCCAGCGTTACGGGAACGGTCATGACGGGGGCTTCGGTGGTGGCGCAGGTCGACGCGCTGGGGAACATCACCACCGAGACGTTGATCCATTCGTTCCTCAAGCGGTTCCCCAACAAGCTGGCGGCGATCAGCGAGGTGGACATGAATCCCCAGACGGGTCAGGTGGTGCAGCAGTTCACCTACGACCAGCCGGACGCCCAGGTGGAGGCCGGCGTCGATTACGACTTCGGTCAAACGATCACGTTCCGCATCAACTCGGCCACCGTGTCGTACGTCGTGAGCGACTGATCGATCGTGCATCCCGGACCGCACCTCGAGGTCGAGACGATCTTCTTCGATTGGGGGGGGACGCTGGCGGGTGTGACCCGTGAGGCTGCTCATTGGCCCCTCTGTGCCCTTCGGGCCTGCGACCTCGTCATCGACAAAGCTGGACGGGACCGGTCGGTGGCGGCCGACCTGCTGACCGAACGGTTCGGCGCGGCTCTTTCGGCAGCGCAGTCGGACCCCGAACACCGTGAGATAGACACCGGGACGGTTCTGGCCGAGTGGGGCGTCCAGGTCGGGCTGGGATCGCCCGAGGCCTGGCCCATCGACCGCGCGTTGGACGCGTTCTGGCAATCCTGGGTCGGGGTGCTCGATCCGATCGAGGGTGCGGCAGAGACGCTGGGCGAACTCAAACGGCGCGGTTATCGTCTCGGCCTGGTCAGCAACGTGGCCGCGCCGGCACGACACGCCTACGCGGAACTGTTCCGTCTGGGACTGGCCAGATGGCTTGACGGCTGTGTCTTGAGCAGCGTCGTCGGCCACCGCAAACCGCATCCGGCGATCTACGAGGCGGGCATCGCGTCTGTCCACGGACCGGGACAAGGTACCGCGCCGGGTCGGATGCTCTTCGTGGGCGACGGACCGATCTACGACGTCGCGGAACCGCAGCGACGCGGCATGAGAACGGCATTGGTCCGCTACACGGGACTGTCCTGGCCGACGGAGCAGTTGGCGGCGGTCCGACCGGATCTTCGGATCGACCACGTGTCAGGACTGTTGGATGTCTTGCCTCCGCTGGTGAGAAGCTCGGGCTGACAGTGCGCCGCCTCCTGGCCTGTATTGCATTGCGGGAGCGGGGCGGACCGACCGTTGAAGCGGCCTACCGCCTGTCTGCCGGTGCTGACCAACCGGTGGGGGGGCTCGTGTGACGAGCGACGCCAGGCTATAATGACAGATCCGCGCAAGCGGCCCGAGCGGGTGAGGGGCCCGGGCAGTGGGTCTTGGAGATGTCCGACCCCGCGACGGTTCTGGGAGGTCCACCAGATGAAACAGATCGTTCAGAACATGCGCACCGGGGAGATGGCGCTCTCAGAGGTGCCCGCGCCGGCGTTGCGCGGCCCCGGGGCGCTGGTCAGGACGCGCTGCTCGCTGATTTCCGCCGGTACTGAAAAAGGGATGATGGACCTGGCCAAGAAGTCGCTGTTGGGCAAGGCCCGGCAGCGTCCCGACCTGTTCAAGCAGTTCCTCAACGCGGTCAAGCGGGACGGGCTCCGCGCGGCCCTGGCCACGGCGATGGCCAGATTGGACCAGCCGCTGCTCCTGGGTTACAGCAGTTCCGGGGAGGTATTGGCGGTCTCGCACGATCTGGGCGACATCGCGGCGGGGGATCGCGTGGCGTGTGGTGGCGGGGGGTTCGCCTCGCATGCGGGGGTGGTTTACGTCCCGCGCAACCTGCTGGTGAAGCTGCCCGACGCTGTCAGCTATGAGGAGGCCTGTTTCGCTTGTGTTGCGGCGGTGGGCATGCAGGCGCTTCGCGTGGGCCGCTTGGAGCTGGGTGAGCGCGTCGTGGTCATCGGGTTGGGGCTGATCGGCCTGCTCTTGGTGCAGATCGCCCGGGCGAACGGGTGCCGGGTGTTGGGGTGCGATCCGGACGAGGGTCGTCTTGCCTTGGCGCGAGAGTTCGGCCTCGACGCGGGCTGCGGGCCTGGGGAGCTCGTCAAACAGTGCGCAGTCTTCACGAACGGGCATGGCGCCGACGCGGTCATCATCACTGCCGCCACACAGAGCAACGAACCGCTGGACCAGGCGGTCGAGGTGTCACGGTTCGGCGGGCGGATTGTAGGGGTGGGCGATTTCGGCATGAAGATCACGCGCAAGCCCTTCTACGAGAAGGAGCTGGAGTTCCGCATGTCGATGGCGTACGGCCCGGGCCGTTACGACCCGCAGTACGAAGAGAAAGGCATCGATTATCCGAGGGCCTATGTGCCGTGGACCGAGCAGCGGAATATGGCGAGCGTCGTCGACCTGATCGAGCAGGGGAAGGTGAACGTCAGCAAGCTGATCACGCACCGGTTTGACATCGACCAAGCGGCGGAGGCGTATGCGGCGCTCGGGGCGGAAACCCCACCGGCGGAACGGGGAATCGGTGTGATCCTGCAGTACCCTGAGGACGAGCCCGTCTCGAATCGGATCGATCTGTCTGCCGCGCCGGTCGCGATCCGGGGCAAGGGTGATCGTGTTCGGATCGGCCTGGTTGGCGCCGGCCAGTACGCATCTGGCACGCTGCTGCCTGTCCTGGCCCGGATGGACGACGTGGAGCTCGTCGGAGTGGCCACGGCCACGGGGCCGTCGGCGGAGCATTCGGCGAGCAAGTTCGGGTTCCGTTACTGCGCGACGGACTATCGGCAAGTGCTGGACGACGAATCGATCGATCTGGTTGTCGTCGCCACGCGCCACGACCTGCACCCCGTGGTGACGTCCGCAGCGATGCAGGCGGGGAAGCACGTATTCGTCGAGAAGCCGCTGGCGGTGGATGAGGAGCAGCTGGCCGAGGTCTTGGCCGCACAGCGCGAGAGCGGCTGTATGGTCACGGTCGGATTCAACCGAAGGTTCGCGCCGCTGACGCGCCAGGCCATGGAGCAGATCGGCTCGAATCACGGTACGCTCACCATCACGTATCGGTGCAACGCCGGCAGCATGCCGCGGGATCATTGGGGCTACGATCCGGAAGTGGGCGGCGGGCGGATCATCGGCGAGGCGTGCCACTTCATTGACCTGGTGAGTTTCCTGGACGGCAGCGCTCCGGCGTTCGTCTACGCGAGCTGCATCGCCGGCAAGGGCGCCGAGGTGTCCGAGGACAGCTGCTTCATCACGGTGCGCTTGACCAGTGGATCGTTGGGGAATGTGGCCTACCTGGCCGGCGGGGACAAGGCGTTCGGCAAGGAGCGCGTCGAAGTCTTCGGTGACGGACGCGTGTTCGTAATCGAGGACTTCCGCAGAGGCGTAGCTGTCCGCGGGGGGTCGCGAAAGACGCACAAGATGGCGCAGGACAAAGGGCAAGCCAACCAGCTGCGTGCGTTGATTGATGCGGTCAAGAACGGCGGAGAGAATCCCGTTCCTCTGGCCGAGTCGATCGCGAGCACGCTGGCCAGTATCCGTGCGGTGGACAGCCTTCGCAGCGGCATGCCCGTTCAGGTGATGGCAGAAGCAGCCGATGAGTGATCCATCCTCGACAGACATGGCAGTCCGATTCGGGAACGTGACGTTGCAGAACCCGATCACGATCGCGTCGGGCCCGCTGACGGACAAGTTCAGCAAGATCGCGGCGGCGGCCGAGGCGGGCGCGGGGGCGGTCAGCATCAAGCTGACGTTCGTGAACGTGCCGTTCCAGTCGCAGATGCGGTCGTTCAGCCTGCCGGGCAGCGTGATCATGTCGCCGACGAACAAGCGGCTCGCTATCAACGAGGCCACCGAGCTGATGCGACGGGTCAAGGACGAGCTCGACGTCTGCATGATGGCCAACTACAGCGGGCTGGGCGGTGCGTTGGACGAATGGGAGCTGATGACCGAGCGGTTTCTCGATGCGGGGACGGACACGTTGGAGCCCAACTTCTGCTGCCCCAACCTGGACACGTCGGACCCGCGGAGCAAGGACGCGGAGGACCACGGGGGGGTGTCGATCGCGGACCATCCGGACGTCTGCGGGCAGCTGGTCGCGCTGATGCGGCGGATGACGGACCGCCCGATCATCCCGAAGGTGATGCCGTCGACGCGGGGCGCGCTGCTGCGCGGGTGCGAGGCGATGCAGCAGGCCGGTGCGGACGGGATTCATGTGGTCGGCACGCCGGCCAGCGGCCTGCCGCCGCTCCTGGATGATGGCAGGCCGGACATGCCCCTGCTCGAGGGGATCCCGCAGGGGTCGACGAACGGGTCGGTCTGCCGGTATGCGACGTACCTGTCCATCGCGCAGGTGGCCCAGGTGGTGGATCTGCCCGTGATCGCCTCGGGCGGGTTGGACACGTGGCGGGACGTCGTCGACGCGGTGATGTGGGGGGCGACGGGGGTGGGGATCTGCAGTTCGATCATGTGGAACGGGTGGGAGGTGGTCGGGCAGATGCTGGCGGGCATCGACGACTATCTGGCGGGTCGCGGTCTGTCGTCGCTGGATGAGGTGCGGGGCGTGGCGTTGTCGAACTTCACGACGCCGGACAAGGTGGCGTTGGTGGCGGGTCACGCGTTCGTTGAGGAGGAGATGTGCATTGGCTGCGGTCGGTGCCTCAAACCCGGCCACTGCGAGGCGATCAGCATGACCGATGACGAGAAGGCCCGGGTGGACCCGGACGAATGCATCGGTTGTGGGGTGTGCCGGTCGGTGTGCCCGACGGGGGCGATCAGCTACCGGGTCAAGGAAGCGGCCGAAGCAGTGGAGGCGGGAGAGCAATGACCCATTCGCCTGGTCGCGATGCGTACACGCCGATCGAGGCCGTCAACGAGGCCCGACGGTGCCTGCAGTGCGACGACCCCCACTGCAATCGGGGGTGTCCGGCGGAGGTGGACGTTCGCGGGTTCATCGGCTCGATGGCGACGGGGAACTTCCGGGGGGCGATCCGCGCCCTCAAGGCGAGCAACGCGCTGCCGCTGGCGTGTGCGTTCGTCTGTCCGGTCGAGCGGCAGTGCGAGGAGCATTGTCGGCACAGCGACCTGAACTACCCGATCACGATCGCGCGGCTGCAGCGGTTCATCAGCGAGTACGCACTGGACCACGAGCTGCTGAAGCGTGAGCCGGGACCGTCCACGGGCCAACGGGTGGCGGTGATCGGTTCCGGACCGGCGGGTCTGGCGGCGGCAACGGATCTGCGTCTGGCGGGGCATGCGGTCACCCTCTTCGAGGCCCGCGATGCGCCCGGCGGCATGCTGGCGTGGGGGATTCCGAACGACCGACTGCCCCCCGACGTTGTCCGCCGGGAGGTGGCTGAGGTCGAGCAGCTCGGCGTCGAGATCCGGTGCGGTCAGACGGTAACGGAGGTCGACACGCTGTTCGACGAGGGGTTCGGTGCGGTGCTTCTGGGGATCGGGTTGTGGTCGAGCAGCCGTCTGGCGATCGACGGGAGCGAGCTGGCGGGGGTTCACGGGGCCTTGGAGCTCCTGTCGTCGAGCAAGGGCCCTGACGCCGAACGGGTGAGCGTCGGCAAGCGCGTGGTCGTCATCGGCGGGGGCAGCGTCGCGATGGATGCGGCGCGCGTGGCGTACCACCTCGGGGCCGATCAGGTCGAGATCGCCAGCCTCGAATCCCCCCACGAGATGCCCGGTACGCGTGAGGAGATCGGGCACGTGTGGGAGCTGGGGGTGGTCTTCCACAGCCGGGTCAGACCGGTGCGGTACACGGGGGGGGATGGTCAGATCGATGGGGTGGATTTCGTACGGATCGACTGGCGAGAGCCGGGCCGTTTCACACCCGACAACGCGGTGGATCGTAAAGGCACGGCGTTCCACTTGCCCGCGGATACGGTCATCGAGGCGATCGGCCAGCGACCGGATGCGTCGGCGGATCAGTTGCTGGCGGATCTGACGATGGAAAGCGGCCGGATCGTGGTCGATCGCGAGACGATGATGACGAGCCGGGCGGGGGTGTTCGCGGCCGGCGACGTCATCGTCGACGGCGGCACGACGGTGGTCCGCAGCGTCTGGGAGGGCAAGCGGGCGGCGGCCGGCATTGATGCGTATCTGAAGCACCAAGGAACGACCGCGTAATCATCCCGGGACAAGCGCGAGCGATCCTGCGCATTGGGAGGGTGTGGGGATGGTGCGGCGTCCGTGCCGTCGGGAAGAACGGAGCGGTCCGCTAATGGCATCGAAGCGACTTCGCAGGGCGAAATTCAAGGTCGCGACGGTCTGCGGCACGGTGGTGTTGGTGCTTGCCGTGGCGGAGCTGGGCGTACGGGTGCTGGGCATCGAGGCGGACATGCCGATCAAGATGCTTCCGGTGGCGGACATCATCCCGGTCGCGCTGGAGAACATGCAGCTGAGCGCATCGGCCAAGCGTCCGGGGACCGTGAGGATCGCATTTCTGGGCGATTCGTTCACGTTCGGCTTCGGGGTCAGGCCCGAACAGAACTTCGTGTCCAAGACGGGCATTCTGTTGGGTCAGCGGGCAGGGCCTCAGTACGCGGTCGTCAACCTGGGGAAGCCGGGGGAGGACCTGATCCGGGAGTGGGTCATCTACAACCACCTAAAGGACCGGGTGCGGGCGGACGTGGTGGTCCAGGTGATGACGGCGAATGACCTGGACGTCGACCTGTACCAGGGCCTCAGGCCGATTGTGCGCGTGCTAGAGGAGCGGATGTGGCCGTCGCGGGTCTCGCAACTGTTTGCCGTGGCGGAGACGCGAATTCGCTGGGTCATCGGGCGCCGCCGGACGCTCGATTACATGCGGGGTGGAGCGACGCCGGAGGCTCAGGAGCGATCGTGGCGGATCGTGTCTCACGCGATCGAGGCCACCAAGCAGTTGGTCGAGGACGACGGCGGGGTCTACGTCCTGGTCCGGTTCCCATTCATGGTGTGTCTGGAGGACTACGCGCTGACCGCATCCCATCAGCGCACGGCGGCGCTGGCGAAGAAACTCGGCGTGCCGTATCTCGACCTGCTGGATGTCCTCGCGAGCCAGGGCAGCGCGAGGATGTGCCTGCCGGGCGACACGCATCCGACGCCGGAAGCCCATTCGCTGGCGGCGCAGGCCGTCACCGACTTCCTCATCAGAGAGGTCCTTCCGAAGCTCGATCGGACCGCGACGACCCGGGCGGCTCCCACACGAACCCCGGATGAGATCCACGCCGCCGCGCTGAGGCACTGCGAGCGCATCTTGGAGCTCGACCCCACGTGTCGTAGCGCCTGGTTCTCGCTTCAGCGGATGCGGGCGCAGCGGCCCGGTGCCGGGAACGAGTCGGGGAAAGGGAAGCCGTAGCCTGGGCGCGTGATCAGCTCAGGCCCATCGCCTTCAGCCACATGCGATGATGGGCGATCATCTGATCGAACCACCCTCGAACGTGCGGGTCATTGGAGAACATCCTGTCCCGGAGCTTTCCGATGACGACGATGCGCGCTTGAATGGCCTGGCCGGCGGCCTTGCGACCTCCTCTGAACAGATGCGCCTGGGCGAGATCGGGCAGGATGACGGCGCGTTGTACAAGGGTCTCGGTGGTGTCGGTTGGCCGGTTGCCCAACAGCTCCAGGGCGGTTCGGAGCTGCTCGATGGCCAGATCGTGCTTGCCCAGCTTGAGCAGGACGAGTCCGAGGTGGTGGCGTAGCATGGCCGAATCGGGTCGGGCGTCGACGGCGTCGGCGTAGGCCTGATAGCGCGCGGCGGCGACGGCATTTGGATAGGCGGTCGGGCTCCACAACGGCGGCGCCATGCGGTAATGCACCCCCAGGAGCAGGGCGCAGAGTCCCACGGCGGTCAGCGATTCGGCTAGAATGCGGGACCGGCGTCGGCGCTTGTCCGAGCCCTTGACGGCGTTGGCCAGCGATTGAAGGGCCCTCGGCAGTCTCACCAGGCCGATCGCCGTCGCGAGGCAGATGGGGACGTAGGGAGGCAGGAAGTACCGATCATACGAGAGCGGCATCCACACCGTGATGACGCCGACACAGACGAGCAGCCAGGATAGGACGCACGCTACGTCGAGGGGAAGGCCGGCCTCGGCGGGCGCACCCGTCGTCCGCCCCTTGGCAGGGGATCGCGCGGAGAGACCTCGCCGGACGAGGTGCACCGCGCCCCACGCAAACCCCAAGGCGGTCAGGAAGACGGCCACCGATAGCAGGTGTCCGGGCAGCTGACCGGGGGCTTCGGTGAGGGCGAAGCTGGTGGTGATCGCGACCTTGCGACGGAGGTCGAACAGCGCCAGCCCTGTACGGATCTGTGACACGACGGTGGTATCCAGACAGATCCTCGGCAGCTCGGCGAGGCGATTGAGCGTGTCCTGATAGTAGTGGGGATTGACCAGCAGGAAGACCGCCACGGCCGTGGCGGCTGCAAGGCCGATGGCCAGCGCGGCCGTCCAAGCCCGTCGCGCCCGCGGCCGTCCGCGCGCGTGGAACGCCGCGGCCAGCAAGACGCCGCCCGCGTAGGCGGGCCCGGTCAGGGCGCCAGTGAGCTTGCAGGCGGAGGCGAGTCCGGTGACCACTCCCGGCAGCAGCCCCGCGACCGCCAACCCCTTGCCCCACCTGCGAACCGGGCTTCCGGCGTCATCTCCCTCCCAGAGCCGCATGAGCGTCCTCGCCGACCAGAACGTCACCGGCACGATCAGGGAGAGGTAGAAGATGACGATGCTCATTTCCATGCCGCGCTGGGCGTAGAGGCGAAAGAGGGGGCTGGCCAGCAGGAGGAGCGCGGCGATCAGGCCGGTCGCCACGCCGCCGACTCGCTTTCCGATGACGAACAGCAGCATACACGTCAGCGAAGCGAAGACGGCGCTGGTGTATCGCATGACCCGGAGCATGTCATCGGGCACGAGCGCGCGGAGTTCGTCCGGGCCGGCCTCCGCGCCGAGGAAGGCGTCCAGGACCGTTCTGTCTTGGACACGGAGTCCTGCGATCGCCAGGGCGGCCCCGTAGGTGTACTTGACGACGGTCGAATGGATCCGGATGAAGACATTGTCGGCCCAGGCCGAGTGATTCAGATCGCCGCACTCGAAGAGCAGGTGATAGTGAATGGTCTCGCCGAGTAGACAGGCTTCATCGATGTGAAAGGGCGGCGTGTCCCCCTCGCGGCCGACGTGGATGCCGGAGATCAACCAGGCCAACGAGCCGGCGAAGAGAAGAAACGCCAGCATCACTCCCGTGTAGCGTCGCCACTGCATGCTCGGTTCAGTATATGCGAATTCGGGTGGCAATGCAGGCAGGCGCGCCCGGCGGACGAGGGCTGCCCGCATCTTGGGGCTGCTGGACTTCTGGGAGCCATATCGGTCACGGGGATCCCTGTGAGGAATGTACGACAGTCCCGGCGTGGGCGGCCCTTGTCCCTACTTCGGCGATGCTACATCTGTGCCGCGGAGCAGGCCGGCGATGGTCAGATCTTCGTCTATCAGTGGCCAGTGGATACCGTACCCGCCGGGGGAGAGCTCCGCCTGCCGACGTTGTTCGGCGCTGGCGGCTGCAAGCCTTCCGGAACACCGGGTCCACGGGATGCGGACCTCGCGATCCTCCAGGACAATCACGAGATCGTTGTCCGTTGTGGCGATGCGCCTCGCCGTGATCGGCTCAGTTGCCCGCATCTTGCCGGCCTCCAAAGTGCCGCTCCCATTCCTCAATGATGAGGTCGAAATGGTCGAAGATTACCTTGCGGATTTCCCGGGACAGTCGGGGGCTCATGCCATGTCCCCACGCCTGTTGCACATCGTACGTGTCCGTCAGCAGCCACATCTTGCATTCCGCATCGCCCTTCCGAGCGTGGACGTGAACCGGCTCGTCCCCTTCGTCCGAATAGAAGAAGACGCGCCATCCACGCGCGAGAAGAATGGTCGGCATGACGAGATCCCGACTTCATGCTCGTGACACCTCCAATATACACTCACCCACACGCCCTCGCCAACACAGCAACTGCGCGAACCCACCGCTAGGAACCGACGTAGCCCAGGTCGCGGAGTCGTTGGCGCTGCTCGTCGTCGAGGTGGCGGTCTTCCGGCACGGTGACCTGGCTGGGGTCGAACCGCTTGAAGGACCCCAGCCACCGTCCGACCTGCCCGGCCAGCGAGGCGACGGTCGGTTGATGCGACGCGACGAGGTTCCGCGCCTCGGTTGGGTCGCTGCGGAGGTCGTAGAGCTCGAAGCGTCCGCCCGAGGCCAGGATGAGCTTCCAGCGGTCGTGGAAGACGGCCCGATACGCGACCTGCCACCGGGAAGGGTCGAACGCTGGGTCGAGGCGCGCGAGCGTCTCGAGCGGCGACGCGGGCCAGAAGAGGTATTCCGCGTAGGCATATCGACCTTCGCTCTGGGTCGAAGTCGGCGGCTCCGCAGTGAGGGAGCGGGCCATGACCTTCGCGGTCTGTCTGGCCTGGGCGCGCGACCAGGCCAGGAGCGTGGGGAACAGGTCGCAGGTCTGGACAAGACGATCGACCCGCTGGGGCCGAAGCGCGGCAGGCCATCGAACGATCAGGGGGACGTGCACCAACGTGTTGTAAATGCAGAACTGATGCCCGAACAGGCCGCGCTCGCCGAGGTTCTCGCCGTGATCGGACGTCAGGACCAGGACGGTTCGATCCAGATCGAGCTCGGCGCGGAGGACGGCGATCAGGTCGGCGAAATGGTCGTCCAGCTCGCGAACGCGCCCGTCGTACAGATCCGACAGGATCTTGACGTCGCGGGGCGTGTAGACCGGCTTGCCGGCGAGCGCGTATTGCCAGACGGTGGTGCTGCTCTGGTCGATCCCGTAGGAACGGTTGACGTCGGACGCCTGGACGAACTGTCGGCGATAGGCTCGCGGCGGCTCGTAGGGGTCGTGGGTCTCCATGTAGTTGATGAACAGGAAGACCGGGCGCGAGCGGTCGCGGTCGCGAAGCCACCGGGCGACGTAGGCGGTGGTGGTGTGTCCGCCGGCGTCGTCAAAGAACCACCGTGCCAGCGACGGGCCCAGGAAGCGGACCTTGCTGAGGACGTGTCGGAAGAAGGCCAGGTGGTTCGAGCCGGCTGAGCGTCCGAAGTCGCCGGGCTCGGCGAAACGTTGGAAGCCTTGCGTCAGGTTGGTCGCGGGCGAGACGATGGGGTTGTTCGAGAGGGCGAGGGTCTGATAGCCGCGGTCGCGCAACGCCTCGGCGAGCGTCACGAAACCGTCGTCAAGCCAGAGGCGCTGCAGCCCGAAGCGGGCCCCGTGCTGAGAAGGATACAGCCCGGTGAAGATGGAGGCGTGGGCGGGAATGGTCCACGCACCGGGCGAGATGACTTGTTCGTAGACGACGGCGTCGGCGGCGAAGGCGTCGATGTGCGGACTGGTGGGCCGGTGGTATCCGTAGCAGCCGAGACGGTCGGCGCGGAGGGCGTCGGCGACGATGAGGACGACGTCGGGCGGTCGGTCGTGTGACGACCTGACCGGTTGTGATGATGCTTCGGGGGTCCAGAAGCCGTCGGCCGATTGGACCTGGGGGCGACCGAACCACCGAACGCCGATGGCCACCAGCAGCAGGGCGGCCGCCGGCCAGGCGGCGACGCGCGACAGTGGTCCCAGGCCTCGGCCCAGGATCCCGCGGCCGAGACGCAAACAGATCCACCCGACCGGAACGAGCGCGACGAGCCAGATCGCGACGGCGCATGCCAGACCCGCCGACCCGCCGGGGAGGTCCGCGCCGGCGACGAGGGCGATTCCCCAGCCGGCCATCACCGCTTCACCGACAAGCAGTCCGGCCAGCGCCAACGGCGCGGGGCGCAGCCGATCGGCCAACGGCCTGATGAGCCTGCCCGTCGCAGCGCCGACAAGGCAGGCCGCCGCGCAGACGATGAGTCCGAAGACGACATGCGTGATCAGCGAAAAGCACAGGGCCTCAACCCACAGCCACGCCGAGATCCGGGCGAGCAGTTCTGACTTGTTGAGAAGGGATTCGATGACGGCGGCGATCATTCCGGCGGTCAGACCGACCCGTACCGCCGCAGTGCGCCAGCGGCGGTCCTTCACCGCTGAGGCGGCGGGACGCCCGCGGTCCTCGGTGGATGCGGGCGGTTGTTGGGTAGATCGGTCTTCGGTGGCCATGGTCTGTCATCCTGCTACGGTGGCCCTGCGGCTTCGGTCGTGGCGGGCGCGCGGGCCTTGTGGACCACGTCCTCGAGTCCCAGGGACATGGCCATCAGATAGAGCACCGCCGCGGCGACGAGCGACGCGGTGAAGCCCCACTCCATGCTCGCAAGGACGCACAAGATCGCGCCGAGCGTCGTGGCGACGGCGTTCACGCCCCACGCCCACGGGACGATCGTCTGGCCCAGGCCCCGTGCGGCGCGCAGGCCCATGGGGAAGGGCATGCCCATCAACATCGCCATCGGGGCCAGCGCCGCCACCGTCACGACACAGCGAGCCGTGTGCGACAGGAACATGAGTCTGGGCACGACGTAGGTTGCGACCATCGCCTCTGCGATGATGGCGGCGGCGAGGGCCAGAAGGACGAACGTCAGCGAATGCGGAACCGTTCGCCGGACCCATCCGGAGATCAGGCTGCCGAGGCCCGAGAAGACCAGGATCGCGAACAAGGTCACCGCCATGGCGTACACCGGGCCGCCGACGAACACGGTGTATCGCTGCAGCATCACGATCTCGACGGTGATGAACCCCAGGCCCAGGGCTGCGAAGTAGAGCAGTACGCGCCCCTTGTGCTCAACCTGACGCAACTGGCCGGAGCGGGACCAGAGCGGCCCGATGATGAAGACCGCCGACAGCACGAGGATCTGCACGAGACTGGTCAGCAACGTCCGCATCGCCATGGGGAGCTGACCGTAGCCGCTCTGCCCTGCGGCGTCCTTGGATCGGCCCAGCAGCGTCCGCCAACGATGGAACTGGAAGAAGAACGGGTCATCGTCGGTGGTCGGCGTGATGTCGTAGAAGTAGTCGTCGATAAGGGCCTGCCGTTCGGCGTCCGAGGCGCGGATGAGGTGGTTGAAGGCGTTGTCCCGCCCGCGGAACGGGTCGTAGATGGTCGCAAAGCCCAGCCGGTCGGCCCATTCCAGCGACCTGGCGACCTCGGCCCGTGTGAAGGGCGTTCGCTTGACGAGGGTTTCGGCCCAGGACTTTCTGCCGAACGTGGCGGCGATGACGATCAGGTGGTTCTCGGGATGCTCGATGCCGATCCGACCCATGGCCTCCAGCAGGATGGTGACCAATCGGAGCTGCTCCCGCGGCGGGGTGCGCATCCAGCGCGAGAAGGAGAGGATGCCGTCGTCGTTGAGGTGCCTCCAGTACTCCTCGACGGCCTCGACGGTGTAGAGGTAATTCTCGGAGAGGGCGTAGGCGCCCATCGACTGTGCGGTGAAGGTGTCGACGCCGGTCAGTTGTATCACGTCGAAGCGGGCGTCGGAGGTCGTGAGGTAGTGCCGCCCCTCGGCGGCGACGAGATCGACCTCCGGCCGATCGAAGATCCGCCCACCGAAGTCGGCGAACCGACGGCTGACCGCCTCGACCGTTACGGGGTTGATCTCGACGCCGACGATCCGTTTGGCGCCATGGAAGAGGGCGATCCCGACGTCGAGCCCCCCGCCGACGCCGATGACCAGTGCCTGGTCCGGGCTTGGCCGGACGATGTAGGGGGCCGCCTGTAGAAAGAGACCCAGGGCTGGCACCTTGCTCAGGTCGCCGTCCGGGACCCGGACGATGACGGTCGGCGCGGCCCCGTCCTGAAGAACGCCGCGGTGCTCGATCTGGCGGAGGAGCTGCTGATGCTTGGGAGAGAACTGCCCGTCGAAGTCCCACAACCCCTTTCTGTGGTTCATCACGTCGACGCGGGCCACGACGTGCCAGCGATAGTAGTGGGGCGTCATCGCCGGCTCTCGGGGGACCTTGCTGGGTGGGAAGTACACGGGGAAGATCGTCGCGCGCGACGCCAGCACGGTCATCAGCACCGCCATCGCCAGGGCAGCCACCGATCCGACCCGAAGCCATCGCCCGGTCGCTGCCCTGGCGTAGGCGACCGCGACGATCCCGGCCGCGGCGGCGGCCGCGTAGATGGTCGACTCGACGCCGAGACGGTTGACCCCCACGATCGACACGAGCGCGCCGGCACCGGCGCCGAGGAGGTCCGCGAAGTACAGCCGGTTGATGGCCTCGCCCGCCCGGGAGATCAGGTAGCCGATGCAGACACCGGCAAAGAAGAAGGGCACGCCCACGATTGCGTACAGCATGGCCAAGCTGAAGGTGTTGCTGAAGTCCCCGTAGTCATACATCTCGGACGGGTGGAAGCGGACCTTCGTGGCCACGGCGAAGGCGAGCATCGTCGTGATGCAGAAGGCCAGGGCGTACTTGCAGACGAGCCGCGCGTCGACACCGTCGCCTGCGAACCGCTTCGAGACGGTCAGAAACGTGCTGGCCGCCCCGAAGCCCAGCATGCCCAGGCTGATGATGACGTACGCGAAGTGGTGCCAGGCCATCACCGAGAAGACGCGCGTCAGCGCGACTTCCAACACGAGGACGCTGCCGGCCAGCAGGAACAGCCCGACGGAGGCACGACGGGTATCGAGCACAGGCATCCACTCCTCGAGGGAACGATCGTCCCCTGTCAGGTCGAGCGTCGGCGCCTTACCGGTTCGGCTGGGTGTCGCTCGGCCCCGATCCGACGCGATTATAGATGGCGGCGGGGGGATGACCAGACCCTACGACCGATTCGTTGCCGGCGCGGTCGGGGGTTTGGCCGGTGAGGACGTCGTCGGTTGGGGGATCGTGTCCAGCAGCTTCTGCACGTGGGTCAGGGCGCGATGATAGCCCAACTCGGCGGGCTGCTGCTGGGACAGTTGCTCGAGCAATCGCTTGGCCTCGAGGAGTGAAGGTCTGTCCTGGTACTGCTGACCGTAGCGGATCAGGCGGATGACCACGTCTTTCGGGTGGATCGCCTGGGTGCCAGACGTAAGGACCTCGAGGGCTGCGGCGGCCTGCTGCTTGCGGTTCGAACCGATGGCCACGTCGAAGAAGGCGCCGACGCGTTGGGGATCGGGCGGCTCGCGCTCCATCATCAGCGTGCCGTAGTGCAGGGCCTTGTCGAACTTACCGGCGTAGTAGTAGTAGCTGAACAGCCAGCCGAGGGGACACGCGTGCTCCATGATGGCGGTCTGGGTCAGGTGGCCAGCGGCGAGGTCTTCGGCCATCGCTCGTTCGAATCGCTCGACGGCCTTGGGCAGCAGGTCGTCGCACTTGGCATGGGTGCAGGCGACGGCGAAGCCCATGCGCTGGTCGGTGTAGTGCTTCTCGCGATAGCCGAAGAGGTTCGTGTTGGCCACGACGATCAGGCCCGCCAGCGCGGCCAGCGTCAGGGCCCGCGTGGACCAGGCGACGTCACGGCGGAGTAGACCGATCAGCCGGACCAGGCCGTAGGCGGCGAACGGGACCATCAGGCAGACCACGACGACGCGGAACCGGGCGTTGATCACGAAGAACAAGCCGGGCAGCCACAGTGAGGCCAGCATGCCGACGGTGTAGGCCATCGGGGCGGTCCAGGCGCGCCGGGCGATGACGAAGGCCAAGCCGATGATGGCGACCGGGCAGATTATGCCGAAGTGCGCGTAGGACAACGCCGTCAGCACCCGGCTCGTCTCGAGGAACCAATAGATGTCCCGCTCGTTGGGGTATTCGTAGGCGTTGAGGAAGAAGCAGAACCGTTTGAAGGACTTGGCGACGAAGGCGCCCGGGTTCTCCTTGATGTAGTCGATGGCGATCTGGGCGAACCAGGCGTCGATCTCGCCGAAACGGAGTCGCCGGCCGAGGGCTTGCTCGGCGTAGTAGCGGGCGATGCGGTTGCCCAGGCTGATCTGCGTCCAAACGTCCTGCGACTCGACAGGCGTGACCTGGGGCACGCCCTCGCCGACGTAGATGGGGACGTTCTTGCCGTCGGAGCGGGGGCTGTTGGCGATCCACAGGTTCTGCCCGCCGTAGGCGCCGATCAGGACCCACTCGCCGCCGATGATGCGGTTGCGGAGGGTGACGGGGAGGATCACGACCAGACAGCCAAGCGTCAGCGTCGTGACGTTCAACAGCGCGGCGCCGAGACCTGGGCGGGCCCACCAGCGTTGAGTGGCAGCAGATGGCGCGCGGGATGCGACACCTCGCCAGGTGACGACCAAGGCCATGACGGCCAGGATCGGGGCAAAGCCCAGCACGCTCGGTCGGGACAGGGCGCCGACGGCCATCACCGCGCCGCACAGGGGCCATTTCCACCCCCGCCGGTCGTCGAGCGCGACGAGCAGGTAGATCAACAGGACGTAGAGGACCGAGCTGAGCGCGGCGTCGACGATGACGAGTGAGTAGTAGGCGATCGTCCAGAAGAGCGCTCCGATGACGCCCGCGATCAGGCCGATCCGCCAGCCGAAGAGCCGCTCGGCGGTCAGGAAGATGAGCATCGGTGTGAGGCCCGACAGGAAGACCTGGACGAGACGGACGCTGAGGGGATCGGGCCCGAAGAGCCAGGCCACGCCGGCGACGAAGTACATGTAGAGCGGGCCCTTGAGGTAAACCTCCGGGGGTGTGCGGCCTTCCAGGAAGGCCAGGCCGATCTGATGGGCGGTGTACTCGTCGATCTGGGGATGCGTGAAGGTGGGCCAATCCCTGGCCTCGACATACACGGTCATGCGGACGGCCACGGCCAGCGCGTAGACGACGACGGCCAACAGCAGGAGTCGTCGTCGTGTCGGGCACCGTTCGGGCCAGGCTGACATGGCAAGTCGTCTCCGTCGGGGTCCTATGGACCCGGTCGCGTCGCGGCGGGGCGCGAGGTCGTCGTCGCGGCGGCGTCGGCGGCCAGGAGCTTCTGGACCTCGGCCAGGGCACGATGATAGTGGTTGTTCGTCGGGTTCAGCTGGACGGCCAGTGCGTAGTGGTGCTTGGCGCGCACGAGCGCGGCGCGGTCGCCGAACTTCTTGGCATAGCCGAACAGACAGTCACCCAAGTTTCCAGGCCGGACCCGCTTGTCCATCGCCCTGATCGCCTGGAAGGCCCCGTCCCGATCGCCCACCTGCATGAACAGGTCGAACGCCCTGACGACGGCCTTGGGGGTAGACCCCTCGTCGCGGAGCATGCGTCGGGCGTAGTCCAGGGCCCGGTCCCGGTCCTGCCGCTCATCGTAGTAGGTGAACAGCCACGTCATCGGATTGGCGTGCTTGAGGACCTCGGCGGTGTTGCTGGGGCGGAGGTCCACCCGATCTTTGGCCAACTGCTCCTCAAATTCCTTGACGGCCTGGGGCAGGAGGTCGTCGCGGCCGGCCTTCTCACACGCCAGGACCGTCGCCCATCTTAGGTGGGCCTTCCGACTGGTCCAATAGTCAAACAGGTTCAGATTACAGAAGACCGCCAGCCCAATCAGGGGGATCCCGACGCGCAGCCGACGCCCCCACGGCACGGCCGGTCGGAACAACCCGATGACCTGCACCAGACCGTAGGCGGCAAAGGGCATGAGCAGGTGCACCATGGGCAGTCGGAACCGCGCGTTGATGATGAACAAGACGGCAGGGAACGCGAGCGATGCGAGCATGCCGACGTAGTAGGCCATCGCGGCCGAGCGCAACTCGGATCTAGCCAGGGCCATCACCAGGCCCACCAGCGCGAGGGGGCAGATCATCCCGAACTGCAGTCCGCTTGCCAGGAGCAGGACGGTGGATTCGTGACGGAAGCGGTAGAAGTCGCGGTTGCTGTGGAACTCGTAGGTGTTGAACAGCCAGCACAGCCGCCTGACGGCGTGCCGGGCGAGCCAGCCGGGGCTGTCGCGAAGGAACTCGAGCGCCATTCGCCCCAAGACGCTGGAGAACTCGCCGGGCTTGGGCGCTCGGCCGAGCTGGGTCTCGGCCACGCGGTACGCCAGGTAGTAGTTCAGGCAGCATCGCCCCCAGGGCTCGTCCATGTTGAACGTGGTCGGCTCGACGAAGTTGCTTTCGTCGACGAGCAGCGGGCCATCCTTGCTGTCGGAGTCGGGAGAATTGGCGACGTAGAAGTTCATCCCGCCGTACGCGCCGATCAAGACCCACTCGCCGCCGACGATGCGGTTCCGCAAGGTCACGGGCGCGATGGCAGCGCAGCACCCGACGGTCAAGGCGATCACACGGAACAGCGACGCCAGGAGCCGCCGCGGCGGGCGATCCGACAGCCCGAATCCACGCCGCCATCCGACGATCAGGACGATGATGGCCAGCAGCGGCGCGAAGGCCAGGATGTTCGGTCGCGTGATCGCACCGAGCCCCAGCAGGGCCCCGCAGACCAACCACTTGAGGAGCCTGCGATCGTCGAGGACGAGCAACAGATACGCCAGCAGCAGGTACATCAGGCACGCCAGCTCGGTGTCCAGCAGCTCGACGGAGAAGTAGAGGAAGGTCCAGAAGACAGCGGTCAGGAGCCCGCCGATCACGCCTGCGAGCAGCCCGAAGAAGAACCGCCCGATCAGGAACGCCAAGACCGGAACGAAGCTGACCAGGACGATCTGGACCCCACGGACGTAGACGGGGTCGGGTCCGGTGATGGCGTAGATGCCGGCCATGAAGTAGGTGTAGAAGGGGGCCTTGTAGTAGGTGGTCGGTGGGAGCCCCTCGAGGATGGCCCGGGCGAACTCGTGGTTGCCGCGCATGTCCAGGACGTGGCACTGTGCGATGGTCGGGTGGTTCTGGACGTCCATGAGCACGGCGAATCGCAGCACGAGCGCCAGGGCGTAGATGGCCAGGCCGATCTGGATCGACCGGCGCCTGTCGACTGCGTGCGTAATGTGCTGGCCGTGCGTCATGGTCGACGGGCATCCTGTGAAGTGGGTCCGGTTGCAGGGGCGGTTGTGGGTTGGGTGCCGGACCGCGTCATCTCCAGGATCTTGCGAACCTTGTACAACGTGAAGTGGAAGTACGTCTTGTCGGGATTCGCGTTGGAGAGCGGCACGAGCAACGCTTCAGCGCGCCGCAGGATCGCGCGGTCATTGAAGCGCTTCCAGAAGCGCATGAAGGTCTCGATGGCGATCTCGGGCTCCTGAGGCAGGAGGAGCCGCTCGAACACGTCGAGCAGCTTGCGGGCCTGCTGCCGCCGTTCGTTGGCGAGCAAGATCTCGTAGTACCTCAGAAAGGCCGGCGGATTGAACGGTTCCTTCTCGACCATCATCGCCCCGTAGCGGAGCGCTTGGGGCGTGTTGTCGAGACGGATATGGAAGAGGAACATCAGGGTCATGGGGGCGCAGTGGTGGAGGGTTGACGCCCACGGCCGGCCGCTGTGGTGGTTGATCTCGTCGAAGTAGGCGCGCTCGAAACGGTCGGCCGCGTCGGCAAGTAGGTCCAACTGATCCGTTCGCTCGCAGGCCTGGGCGTAGGTCATGCGGAGCTCGGTGTGATGGGTATCGGCGTAGCCGAACAGATCCACGTTGCAGAACAGGGCCATGCCCGCCAGGATCCCACACGACACCAGCCGCAGCCGCCATCGATCTGATGTACGCCACAGCCCGACGAACTCCACGACCCCGAACGCCGCGAACGGCACCAGCAGGTAGACCGTCGGAAGTCGGTAGCGAGAGCTCATCACGAAGAACAACCCGGGCAGGAACAGCGCCGCCAGCATCATGAGATAGTAGACCATTGCGGCGGTCTTGCCGCGCCGCAGGAGCGCCAGGACAACGCCCAATACGGCCACGGGACAGAGCATCCCGTAGTGGACATACGACAGCCCCGCGAGCACCTGCGACACGTTGCATAGGCGATAGAGGTCCTTGACGTTCGGGAACTCGTAGGCGTTGAAGAACCAGCAGAAGCGCTTGACGCAGTCACTCAGGAACTTGCCCGGGCGATTGCGGATGTAGTCGCGGGTGAGGTCGTAGAAGAAGGCGTCGACCTCTTGCATGCTGAGCAACCGGCCCACGTGGTTCTGGGCGTAGGTCTTGGCGACGTTGTAGTTCAGGTCGAGCCGGCTCCACAGGTTGTTCGGGTCGATGGCCGAGATGTCGGGCACGCCCTCGCCGACGATCAGCGGGCCGTGCTTGCCGTCGGACCAGGGGCTGTTGGCGACGTAGAAGTTCAGGCCGCCGTACGTGGCAATCAGCGTCCGTTCGCCTGCGACGACGTAGTTCCGCACGGTGAGCGGCAGGATCGGGACGAGGCAGCCGAGCGTCAGTCCGACGGCGTGAAGCAGCGGCTTGCGCAGGAGGCGCAGCGGACCCCGCGCGGCGGTGGGGTCGGACGGCGAGCGGGCCGTTTGCCGTTCCTGTAGCCAACCGGTGACGACGACGGTGATCGCCAAGACGGGGGCGAAGGCCAGGACGTTGGGGCGCGTGATCGCCCCGAGCCCCAAGACCACGCCGCAGATCGGCCACTTGTACGCCTTGCCCTCGGGCAGAGCGACCACCAGATAGGCCAGCAGCAGGTAGAACAGACACGCCAGCGACGTATCGACGAGTTCGGGGGCGTAGAAGACGAAGGTCCAGAACACGGCCGCCACGAGTCCGGCGATCAGGCCGGCGAGCGACCCGAACAGGGCGCGGGTGATCAGCAGGACCAGGACGGGCGAGAGGCTATCCAGAATGATCTGGGGCCATCGGGCCCGCATGGGGTCTTCGCCCAGAATGCGATAGACGCCGGCCAGGGCGTACATGTACAGCGGGGCTTTGTAGTAACTGACGGCGGGCAGTTCGCCGGCGAGGATGGCACGGGCGACCTGGTCGTTGACGTTCTCGTCGTGAACCAGGTCGTGATAGGTGGGATCGTGCCGGACGTCGGTCAGGAACAGCGCCCGCAAGCCGACCGACAGTGCGAAGACGAGCAGGACCCTCCAGCACCATCGCCATCCGTGCGACGGCAAGTCGGGTCCTGTCCTCATGCGCGGCGTTCTCCCGAGAAGGGCCTGATCGCGATCGGGGCGACAGACGAGATCCGCACCCCATGCGAGGAGTTATATGCACGCGTGGGGAGGACTGCAACCGAGGCGGATCGCTCAGGCGTCGGTGACGACGGACGACGCGGGGGGCGACCAGGGCCGGGCGACCGCCCACCGTCGGGTGATGGCCGTCCTCACGGCGATCACCAGGACGCCGACCGCCAGGACCAGGACCACCAGATCGGCGATGAGCAGCGACGCCGTCCCGGGCCAGCCGGGGATGTACTTGTGAATGAGCACCCACACGAGCGAGTACAACGTGGTGATCGCCATGGCGATGCACGGCAGGAGCGTGTACCAAATGGACCGCCCACGACGCAAGATCCACAGCGTCGCGATCAGCAGGCCGAGGGACGCCAGCAGCTGGTTGCTGGCCGCGAAGATGCCCCACAAGGCCTTGTACCCGTTGCCCAATCCCAAAGCCAACATCAGTCCGACCGCGCAGGCGGAGTTGAACCAGTAGTAGCGAGACAGCCGCAAGAAGCCGCGGAGGACGCCGCGGGTCGGCACGCCGCCGGCGGGGTCCGGGCGCGCGACGTGTCCGGGGGCGACGAGCCCTCCGGCCCCTGCGGGCTTGGTGTCGGGCTCGGTCGAGGCGGCGGGCTCGGCGTAGACGTCGTAGCGGTCAAAGAGGCAGGCCCAGCCTTCTTCTAACAGATAGCGCGTCAGGCGGACGGCCGTGTCGAGCGTCGTGACGAGGAACCCCTCGAGCAGTAGCATCGCCCCAATGGCGCCGACGGCCACCGAGATGCCCAGCCCCTTATTGACAGTGTGGCCGACCCCCATGGCGAAGGTGAGCACGGCGTTGCCTTTGGCGCCCGCCGCGGTGGGATACTGCAGGCCCTGGTAGCCAGCGAAGCTGAGCCCCACCATCAGGACGCAGATGACCAGGATGGCCAGGAAGCTCTCGAGCAACATGCCGTTGTAGCCCGTGGTCCGGGCGGCCCGCTCACTGGTGAGCTGCTTGCAGGTCGTGCCGCCAGCGCATAGCGCGTGGAAGCCACTGACGGCGCCGCAGGCAATGGTGATGAACAGGAAGGGCCAGACGGGGCCGAGTGCGGGCTGGGTCTCGGCCAGCGCGATGTTCGTGGCGGGCATGGCGCCGTTTGCGGCCGAGATGTTGCCCGCTCCGGAGACGACCGCCCCGATCAGGGCGATGAAGAGCAACACCATCCCGACGTAGAGGATGTGGACGTTGATGAAGTCGCGGCTCTGCAGGAGCATCCAGACGGGCAGGCCCGAGGCCACCAGGACGTACGTGGCGATCAGGAGCTTCCAGTACAGCGGCTCGATCCGCACGGGGACCTTCATGCCGATGGCGAGCGAGGCGGCGCAGATGACGATGGCCATCATCGAGCAGGCCCAGACGGGCCACTGCCGCTTGAGGTACAGGAAGCCCAGCAGGGGGGAACAGGCGGTGATGACGATGACGCTCATGCTGGCGATGCCGCCGATCTGGGCGAGTTGGACCTGTTCGCCCGTGATCGGGTGGGCGCCGGTCCTCACGTCGAAGAGGGTCTGGTCTGGGTGCATCCCCAGCATTTCGAGCGGCACGGCGCTGGTCAGCGCCAGCGCGGAGAGGTTCAGGAAGGCCGCGCACACCAGGGCCAGCGCGGTGACCACCAAGAAGGTGAGCAGCAGAAACGCGCCCCGCCCCATGAGCCTGCGTGCGACGACGGCGATGTTGCGGCCCCCCTCGCGAACGGCGACGTAGGTGGCGGCGTAGTCGTGGACGGCGCCGATCAGCACGCCGCCGAGGATGATCCAGATGACGGCGGGCAGCCAGCCAAAGAAGAAGGCCATGACCGGCCCGACGATGGGCCCCGCCCCGGCGATGCTGGCGAAGTGGTGGGCGAAGACGACGGGCGTGCGCGTGGGCACGTAGTCGCGTCCATCGGCCAAGGCGACGGCCGGGGTTGGGCGACTCGGGTCCTCGCCGAACGCCCTGCTGACCAACGTCGCGTAGAACTTTGCACCGAGGACGCAAGCGACCACGGCGGTGACAAGGATAACCAGGATTGTCATGCCGCCTCCTTACATGCCTTCTGTCCCACCCCAGAGCCTTGATGACGCGCTCGCCTCTCGAAGTATAGCGAGGCCGCTCGGTGCAGCCCAGGCGCCCATTCTTACGTCCCCATGACGCGGCGTCTCGTGGTCCGGTCGATCAGGCCGACCAGCGTGTTCATGATCAAGATCGCCCAATAGCACGAACCGGGGATCGGCCCGTAGAGTCGCAGGACGATGGTCAGGACGCCGATGCCAGCCGTAAAGATGACTTGGCCCCGCGCGGTGCGGGGTGAAGACACCATATCGGTGGCGATGAGGAATGCACCAAGCATCAGCCCCCCGCTGGTCAGGTGATGCAGGACGTAGATCACGCCGACCGGCAAGCTGCCGTCCGTCTCCAGGCCGGGCAGCCACTCGAAGGATGCCTCCGGTCCGGTGCGGATCGGCAAGATCGCCGCAGCCACTGCCGCCGCCAGGATCAGACCGACCGGCTGGAACCAGTGGACGTAGCCGCGGTAGATCAGGTACAGCCCGCCGACGATCAGGACGACGGCGCAGGTCTCGCCGATGCCGCCCCCGACGCCGCCCAGCAAGGCGTCTTCCAAGGGGGGTAAGACATCCCGGACCAGGACGGTCAGCGGGTGCTCGCCGGCGCCGAGTCCGCCCTCGGCGCACCTGCGAAGTGAGTCGGCCGGCGCTCGCAGCGCCCAGGCGTTGGCGGCGTCGGGCAGCTCGGAGATCCGCCAACCGGCGTACTCGAGCGACTCGATTGGTTTGGGGATGATCGCAAAGAGCTTGTCCTGGCCCAGCACGGTCCAGAGCGTTGGATGGACACGCTCGGGGTAGAGCAACTCGACCGCAGCGCGACCCACCAGCGCGGGGTGCCACAGATAGTTGCCCATGCCCCCCATCAGCCCCTTGCCGACCACGACGGCGATCAATCCGGCGGAGAGGGGCACGACCCACCCTAGGGGTTGAAACTGTCCGGCCTCGAACCGACCGACGGGCAACGTCAGCCCGACCAACAGCCCCATCAGTGCGGCGTGGGCGAACGTTGCTGTGACGTGCCTGCTGGTCAGCCTGACGTAGACCCACTCGCCCACGACGGCGGCAAGGACGGCGATGGCCAGCCACGCAGCCGCCGTCAGGCCGAACAGCGCGATCCCCGTCACACCCACCATCCCGGCGATGGCGAGCATCGTCCAGGTGATCTGGGCGAACGAATCCCCACCGGTCAGATGCGGTGCGGCGCCGAGGTCCAGCGCCAGCGGTTGCTCGTCGTCGACGATGGGTCTGCTCATGATCGGACCGGCACGAGCGCGCAGGCGCGTGCGACCCCCTCGGTGAGGGGCAATCTCGCGGGACAGACGTAGCTGCAAACGCCGCACCCCAGACAGGCGTGCGGCAACAGACGGCTGATCCGGTCCAGCCGTCCGCTCTCGCCCGCCGGATCTCCATGGTTGTGGGCCTCCACCGCCGCCAGCAACGAGGGCGGGTCCAACCCGACGGGGCAGTCCTCCAGACACCAGCCGCAACGGATGCAGGGCCCGGGCCGGGAAGGGCGCGCCTGTTTGTCGCTCAGGAGCAGCACGGCGGGGACGCGCTTGGTCGTGACGACGTCGGGGGACGGGATCGCCACCCCCGTCATGGGCCCCCCGACGACGACCCGCTTGACGGGTCGCCGCAACCCCACGTGCTCGATTAGTCGATGGATAGGCGTTCCCAACGAGACCCGGTAGTTTCCAGGCACCGAGACGGCATCTCCGGCGACGGTCACGATTCGGTCCACGCAGGGGCGGCCCGCTTGAACCGCTTGGCCGATGGCAAGCACCGTGCACCCGTGCAGCACGACGGCCCCGACGTCCAGCGGGGAACCGCTGTAAGGGATCTCCCGGCCGACGATGCTCCGGACGAGCAGCGTTGACGCCCCCTGCGGATACTTGTTGCGAATCGGCAGGACGCGCAGCCGGGTGCCGTGGGCTAGGCGGCGCAATTCGCTGATCAGGTAACCGTTGGCCCGGTCTACGGCCAGCCACAGCCGCGCCGCCCCCAGCAACGCGGCGATCAGGTCGGCGGTGCGGGTGGCCAGGTGTCCGTACTCGAGCAGGATTCGGTATTCGGCGGTCAGGTAGGGCTCGGATTCCATGGCGTTGATGATCACGTGGCGAACGCCGTGCGCGCCAGCGGCCGCAAGCGTGTCCGCCGTGGCCGACCCGTCTCTCGCCATCCCGCCGATCCCGGCCCGTCTGACCAGCTCGACGAGCGATTCGAGGCTCATCTTCTCCGGTGGGGTGCCGGCCGCGGTCGTCCATTCGTCGCGGCCGTCGGGCTCGATTTCAACGGCGGGGACATCGCATGCGTGGGGCGTGTCGGCGCGGACGATCCCCGTGACGCGACCCGACGTCGGCGCGTGCACGGGCATCGCGCCGTCGTCGGCAGCGGGCTGTCCGACGAGCTGCCCGGCACGGACGTCCTGGCCCGCCCGGACACAGGGGATCGATTCGGCGCCGGCGTGCTGGCGCATGGCGACGCGGAGCGGCCCGGTGTTGGGCATGGACTCGATGTCGCGATGGCCTGTCGTGGCCTTCTCGTCGGGCAGAAAGACGCCGCCGAAGAATGTGCCCCGGGACCGGTTTAGACTCACCCACGCGATGGCTGCGCTCCTGCGGCACGCCAGATGGACCGCGCCGCCGCCGGCATTATACGTCGTTGGCGCTCAGTTGGCATCGCTGGCGTGTCGGGCGGATGGGCATGCGGTCGCGCAACCCGGTGGCGAGGCGGACGAGGCTGACGGCGGCCAGGGCGATCAGCACCGGCTCGATGGTCAGGCGGAATCGCGGCGCGCCCCAGAAGACGAGCACGATCGCAGTGTAGTAGGCCAGGATGGTCAGCAAAGGCCGGACCGCGTGGACGTCAACGGCCCAACCGCGCCGACAGACCCCCCACAGACCGGTGATGATGAAAGGCAGGAGCGTTCCGTAGCTGGCCAAATAGATCGCCCCTTCGAGGGACCGCCACTCGCTGAGGAACGGCGAGTAGAAGCGAACCAGCTTGAAGGCGACCAGTCGCATCCAATGTTCGGGGTGGTCGCGCAACCACCCAAGCGCGAACTGCCAGAACAGATCGCCGCGTTGCACCTCGTCGCGAACATGGCCCATCTGTTGGCGGGTGCCGGGCACGTCCCACTCGCTGATCCAGAATCCGTAGTAGCGCGGGTGAGTGGCGGTGACGACGTTGTTGGCACCGAGAAACGTGGCCCCGCCGAGGGAAGACAGCGCGAAGCGGCCGACGGCGAGTTGGTTTCGCGTCATCCAACCCGCCAGCGGTGCGGCCAACACGACCGCCATGACCGCCGGTCGCCACCATCGACGTTCGCGGGCCAGCAGGGCCGACAGGAACGTGGTCCCAGCCAGAGCGATGCCAAGGCCCGCAACGATGGGATGCACCAGGCCGACGCCCCCCGCGGCCAGACCGGCCAGAGCCCATCGGCCCACGTGACCGCCCGCCCAAGCCCACCGGAGCGCCAGCAGCACCAGCAGCGCGCCCGGCACGGTGAGGTTCTCGGACAACAGCTCCCCGGACAACCAGACGTGCATCGGGTAGACGGCCAACAGGGCGGATGAGACCAGTCCGACGCGTCGCGAGAAACAGCTTTGGGCCAGCAGGTAGAGCAGGATGCAGCTCGCGCCGCCGAGCAGGCACTGCAACAGCCGGACCGCCAGGTACGAATGTCCGAAGACCGCGTAGACGCCGGCCAGCAGCAGGGGATAGCCCGGCATTCGCTGGGCCGTCGGCGACCCGTCCTCGTTGGCGATGCCGCGCCCAGTGACCAGGCCGACCGCGTAGTAGTCGTACTGCCAGTCATCGTTGCCGTGGATGGCCGGCGCCCGATCAGGGGAGATCATCGTGGCGCAGTACGTCAGGCGGGCGACGACGGCCAGCAGGAACACCAGGCCCACAAGCCGACGTGCCGTTGGCTGGCTGGGGTCTCGAAGGCCCGGCTGGCCCGAGGATTTGCTGGTTTCCAGTGTGATCATATGCGTCTGGAGCATTCCCACAGGATTCGGGTTCACCACGCACACCTACACGGGGTTTATCGGACATCCAAGGAGGCGACTTGCGTTGTGGCGTCCGGCCTCGGCGAGCCGCCTGGCCCAACTCGATTCGACGTGTCGATTGAGCGTGCGTGGCAGGGGGGCTATCATGCCGACGTGGCCGGAGACCCTTCCGATCGCGCGAGACCCCGACGACCACGCCGAAGGCGGCAGCTCGCCGCGATCGCCTTCCTGATCGTGGGGTTGTTGACGTGGGGGTGGCTGCACGTCGCGCCGAAGGCGGCCGTCATCGAGCCGCATCGCAAGCATCGCACCGATTTCACCGTGTACACGGCCGCTGCCCGAGCCGTCTTGTCGGGTGAGGACATCTACAGCGCCCGGAACGTCCGCGGTTGGCCCTACCTGTACCCACCGGCGTTCGCGATCCTGATGACGCCTTTCGCGAGCTTGCCGCCCAAGATCGCCAGCTACCTGTGGTTTCTGATCTCGCTGTCGATGTGGGCGGCGTCGGGCTGGCTGATCGGCCGGACGTTGCCGCCCGACACGCCCGGCGTGCCGAAGGAGGCGGCCGCCTGGGCCATGGCGTACGCGGCGATCTGCGCCCTGGACACGCTGGGGAGGGGCCAGGTCAACCTGCTCGTCCTTCTGATGGCCTGCCTGATGCTCTATGCGCTCAGCCGTCGGCGGGACGTGCTGGCCGGGCTGGCCCTGGCCACGGCCGCGTGCATCAAGGTCATGCCCATCCTGGTGGCGGGCGTGCTGGGATGGATGTGGCTCCGCGAGTTCTGGCGCGGCGATGGCCTGCGTCTGTGGCAGCGCGTGTGGGCCGGTCGATTCTTCCTCGGGTTGGCCGCGGGATTGGTGTTCTGGGTGGGCGTCGTCCCGATCGCAGCCATGGGACCCGAACGTGCCCACCAGGCCTACGCCCACTGGCGACAAAAGGTGGGCGCGGGCTACTTCTCGCCGGACGAACAGGGCAACGTCTTCGGCGACATCCTCCGCATCAACGAGTTCTCCGACAAGAACCAGAGCTGGTACCGACTGGGCTGCATGATCATCATCGGGTTCGACCGCGACGGCTACGGTCGCCAGAGCCTCCCGCCGGCGTGGCAGCACCGGTTGCGTTGGGTTTTGGGTGGGCTGTTCGCCGTGCAAGTCATCCTGGCGTGTCTGTTGGCGCCGGGTCGGTGGCACGAGCGAGACCGGCTCGCGTTCTACGTCGCCCCGACGGCGATGCTCGTGATGGCGAACGCCATGGGCAAGATCGCCTGGGCGCACAGTTGGGTCCTGGTCATGCCGCTGGTGGCCGTGATGTGCGCCATGATCCCCTGGGTGCCGTGGGCGAAGCAGACGCGTCGCCGGCGGGTCCTGTTGGTCACGTGGGTGGCGACGCTGGTGGCCTGGCTGGGGATGTACATCGTCCCGCCGATCTTGGGGCGGATCCACCTGCTGCTGTTCGCCGCCTACGCCCTGATCATCGCGACCTGGTGGGCTGCCCTGCGGACCTCGCGGTCAACGCACAGCTGAAACGTCGACACGTCGAAATGTCGAGACGTCTGCGCTGGCCTGGACGCATGCCGCGTCCATCGCACGGCGAAGGCACGCCACGAAGCGCGTCGATCGTAGGGCGCCCCGTCGACCGAGACGAGCAGCGTAGCATCGGGCGTCTCGCCCGTGAGGGTTCATGGGCGAGATGCCCATGCCATGGTAGGATGCGTCTTGACTCAACCATTGCAGAACACCGCTGGGAACGAGGCATGCTCGATCTCTCCCTTCTTCAGCCTCTTCATCTGCCGAACGGAGCGAGCGGTTCGAGGGAAGAGGTAGGCTCGGTAT
>Ga0180432_10000656_pt1 | contig 57065 bp, 64 predicted proteins | sample SS_ome_10_FD_132414 | JGI IMG/M metagenome (GOLD analysis project Ga0180432, IMG submission 132414) | Hypersaline lake sediment archaeal communities from the Salton Sea, California, USA - SS_1_MS_2 metaG | ecosystem: Environmental > Aquatic > Non-marine Saline and Alkaline > Hypersaline >... | reverse complement strand
CGCCCATCCCCCATCCCTCTGCGTCCTTCGCACCCCCTGGACCCGAGCCGGCCGGCACTCCACTTCGGTTTCGTGCCTGACTACGAGGTCAAGCCCCTCCTGCGCGGTGACCTCGTAGTGAGCCACGGAGCCGAAGGCGTAGTGGCGGGACCCGCGCCGCCGGCGCCGTTTGTGGGAGGCGTATGTTCCGGGCCACGGGGGCTTCCGGCCCGGGAACACGGCGATGCCGAGGACGCGGATCGCCGAACCTCCGGCTTCGCCGGAGGATTCGCCTCCCACAAATCTTCTTCCTTCGTGCCTTCGTGTCTTGGTGCCTTCGTGTTGAAGACTTGCCCGCTGTGGTTGCGGCTTTGCTGCTCTAGGGTCTTTCCAGGAAGGGGAGCTACGAAAAGGAAGGGAGTGCCATGACCTACGTACACCGCGAATGGCTCCGCAAGCGCCCCTCCCTTGCCCCCCTCCTTCCCACTTCCTATCATGAGCGCCGTTCGTATCCGGGAAACCCCGATCCCTTTGCAGACGAGAGACATGAAACGATCCAAGGACATCCGGAACGCCTTCTTCGACTTCTTCCGCTCGAAGGAGCACCGCATCGTGCCCTCCGCGCCCGTGGTGCCCCTCGACGACCCCACCCTGCTCTTCACCAACGCCGGCATGAACCAGTTCAAGGACGTCTTTCTCGCCACCGGCTCGCGCGACTACACCCGCGCCGCGGACTCCCAGAAGTGCATCCGCATGTCCGGCAAGCACAACGACCTCGAGGAGGTCGGCTACGACACCTCCCACCACACCTTCTTCGAGATGCTCGGCAACTGGTCCTTCGGCGACTACTTCAAGGCCGAGGCCATCGCCTGGGCCTGGGAATTCCTCGTCGACGTCATGGGGCTCGACCCCGCCAACCTCTACGCCACCGTCTTCGCAGGCGACGAGGGCCTCGGCGTGCCCCCCGACGACGAGGCCGCCGAGCTCTGGGCCGGCACCACCCCGATGCCCGCCGAGCGCATCCTCCGCTTCGACAGGAAGGACAACTTCTGGGAGATGGCCGCGACCGGGCCCTGCGGGCCCTGCTCCGAGATCCACTACGATCTCGGACCCGAGGGCTGCACCTGCGACGGGAAACACTGCGGCGTGAACGCCGACTGCGGCCGCTACTTCGAGATCTGGAACCTCGTCTTCATCCAGTACAACCGGATCGACGAGACGACGCTTCTCCCCCTGCCCGCGAAGCACGTGGACACCGGCATGGGCTTCGAGCGGCTGGTGGCCGTGGCGAACGGCAAGTTCTCCAACTACGACACCGACCTCTTTACGCCCCTGTTCGAGACGCTGAAGGAGATCACTGGCAAGGCCTACGGATCGGACCGCGAGACCGACATCGCCTTGCGCGTCTGCGCCGACCACGTCCGGGCGCTCTGCGCCGCCATCGCCGACGGCGCCATGCCCGACAAGAAGAAGCGCGGCTCCGCCCTGCGCTCGCTGCTCAGGCGAGCGGCGCGGTTCGGGCGCACGGTCCTGGCGGTGGACGAGCCCTTCCTCCACCGCCTGGTGCCTGTGGTCGGAAGCGTCTTCGCCGACGTGTTTCCGGAGATCGCCCAGCGCGAGGAGCACATCCGCCTGGTGATCGAGAACGAGGAGCGCACCTTCGCCCAGACCATCGACCGGGGGCTGGACCGGTTCAATGCGCTGGCCGACGCCTCCGAGAAACACGGCGCGAAGACGATCGACGGCCGTTCGGCCTACGACCTGCTCCAGCGCGACGGCTTCCCCCGGGATCTGATCGACCAGATGGCGCGCGAGCGCGGCCTTTCCGTGGACGAGGGGGGGTGGGAGAAGGCGAAGGAGGCGCACCGCGCAGCGTCGGAGGGCGGGGTCGGCGAGGCCTTCCTCTTCGATCTGAAGGAGCTCGAGGGGCTTCCCCCCACGGCGTTCCTCGGGTACTGGGAGCGGGAGGAGGCCCTCGACGGGCTGGGGACCTCGGCGGAGGCGAAGTTCCTCAAGCTGATCGGCAACCGCGCGCTGGTGCTCGACCGGACGCCGTTCTACGCCGAATCGGGCGGGCAGGTGGGCGACAAGGGCGCGATCGAGGGGGAGGGGTTTGTCTTCCGCGTGACGGACACCGGCAGGATCGGGGACATCGTCGTCCACTACGGCGAGATCGAGCACGGCGACCTCTCGAACCTGCCCGGAAGGGTCACCGCCCAGGTGGACGATCCGCGCCGGCGCCTCGTCATGGCGAACCACACGGCCACGCACCTTCTGCACTACGCGCTCAAGAAGGTGCTGGGCCCCGGGGCGAACCAGCAGGGGTCGGTGGTCTCGCCGGAGCGCCTCCGCTTCGACTTCAACCACGGCAGGGCCCTGACGGAGGAGGAGATCCGCGAGGTGGAGGACGAGGTGAACCGGAAGATCCTCGCCGACGATCCCCTGTGCATCACGGTGGAGGACGTCGAGGAGGCGCGGCGCCGCGGGGTGACGGCGCTGTTCGGCGAGAAGTACGGCGACCGGGTGCGGGTGATCCAGATTGCGGACTATTCCAAGGAGCTGTGCGGCGGCACGCACGTGCAGCACACGGGCCAGATCGGTTTGTTCAAGATCGCCTCGGAGGAGGGGGTCGCGGCGGGGGTGCGCCGCATCGAGGCGTACACGTCTTTGGGGGTGCTGGAACACGCGCGGCGGACGGAGGAGACGCTCGAGAAGGTGGCGCGAGCGCTCAAGACGCCGCCGGCCCAGCTGGAGGACCGCGTCCGCAAGATGATCGCCCGGGACCGGGACTTGGCCCGGGAAGTGGAATCCCTCAAGCGGAAGCTCGCCTCGGGGGGAGGGGGCTCGGGTCCTGCGGAGACGGTGAAGGAGATCGGCGGGGTGAAGGCAGCGTGGATGCAGGTGCCGGTGGCGGACATGAACGCGGTGGGCGAGCAGGTGGACCGGTTGCGCGACCGGCTGGGCTCGGGGGTCGTGCTGGTGGCGGGCGCGGACGAGGGCAAGGTCCTGCTCGCGGCGGGGGTGACGAAGGACCTGACCCAGCGGTTCCAGGCGGGCGCGATCATGAAGGCGGTGGCGAAGGTCCTGGGCGGCGGGGGCGGCGGCCGCCCCGACTTCGCCCGCGGCCAGGGCAAGGATCCCGCCAAGCTCCCCGAGGCGTTCCGGACCTTCGAGCGCTTTGTGGCCGAAGGATAGCCTCCTCCGCCCCGCGAGATTGGAAACTCAGGTTTCCGGATCGCGGTCCGACGCCGTCACCGATTTCGAAATTTCGACAATTGTCGAATTGCCCAATGGCCCCATTGTCCAAGGCGAGACTACGGCTCTACAAAAATCTGAAATCCCTGCTCAGCTGCGATGGCAATCCCCTTCACGGCGCCAACCCGAAACAGACCCCAGCGCGGATGGCTCGACCTGCTACCCCGGCAACGGCTCTTCGGGGACGACGGTGAAGCCCTCGGCCGACGCCGCTTCGCGCAGACGCCGATCCAGACAGATGAACTCGCGCCCCTCGGGAAGTCCCCCGCACCACCACAGCGCCGCCCCGAGCTGCAGCGAGTCGGACGCGCGCAACGGGTGCGTCCTGAGAATCCTCAGGGTGAAAGACCTCAGGTCCTCCCGCGGCAGGATCTCCACCCACACCTCCTTCAGCTCCGAGAGGATGCGTTCCGACAGGCGCTCCCCTTGCCGGTCGAGGACACCGTCGCGCACCCGCCGCATGAGCGCCGACGTGCACTCCACGATCGTACCCCACCATACGACGACCCGGGCGTCCTCCCGAACCAGCGCGGAACACGCGGGGCTCGATGCCTCCTCCACCAGGAGGGGGACGATCGCCGACGCGTCCCAGAACCTCATCGCCCCTCCTCGCGTTCCTCGATCAGCGCCCTGCGGACAAGGCCCCTGGCGTCGCTCGGACGGGGAAGGTCAAAGAATCCGGGCGGAAGCTCCCCGCGCCCCCTGCGAATCTTCCCGTCCCGCTCAAGCCGCTCCAGCCGTTTCTCATCGTCGTCCCCGGCGGACCGGATCGCGACGATGCGGGCCACGGGCACGCCCCGGTCGGTCACGACGATCTCCTCGCCCGACCTGACCCGCGCGAGAAACGCACTCAGCCTCGCCTTCAGCCGGGCCACGCCTACGGTCGCCATCGCATCCTCCCTCGGTATCAGGAAAGGACTATTATAGTCATGTTTTTATGGTTATGCAAGTCATGGAACACAGAGGAATCAGAGGGCTCAAAGAGGGTCAAAAGCCGGAAGTCGAAAGCCACAATCCTCACTTCCCACGGCCCCGCCAGGGATTCACGACCTCGAGCCCCGGGAAACGGAAGCCGTTCTCGTTGCGTGTGACCATGCGAAGGCCGTGATGGAGGGCCGTGGCGGCCAGCAGGCCGTCCACCGCCGGGACCGGCTTTCCCGCGTCCGCCAGGATCCGGCCCCACCGGTCCGCCACGTCGGCATCCACGGAAAGCAGACGGTCCTCGAACCAGTCCCGGAGATCGTGTTCGAGCCAGAGGCGGAGTTTCTCTTTCCGGGCGCGGGCGGTCAACGTCTCCACCCCTTTGCGGAGTTCCCCGAGCGTCAGCACGCTCAAGAACAGGGCGTCGTCGGGGACATCCGAAAACCACCGCACGACTTTCCCCTCGGGCTTTTTCCGGACGAGTTCGGAAATCACGTTGGTGTCGATGAGATAGCTCAAATCCTCACCTTCCTCGCCCGGGATCGGTCGCGCCGGAGATCGAGTTCCACGCCTGCGAGAGGGGATCCGCGCAGGAAGTCGAGAAAGGAAGGCTTTCGCCCCTTCAGGCGCTCGTACTCCTTCACGGAGAGGACGACCGCTTCCGTTTTTCCGCGCACCGTGATCTTTTGCGGCCCCTCGGCCCGGGAAGACTTGACCAGCTCGCTCAAGCGCGCCTTGGCGTGCTGCAGCTGCCACGGCTTCATGGCGCCTCCTTAATGACTAGTCTGACTAGTCGTTAGTCTACGCCCCCCGGGCCTCCGCGTCAAGGTCGCCCGCTTTCCCGCGTCCTCCCTCTACGCCCGCGCCCGCACCTTCTCCGCCATCCGCTCCCCCATCGCCCTCGCCTGCTGCATCAGCTGCCGGTTGTACGCCGCGTCCTTCTCCGCATTGCCGGCCGGCAGGCCCAGTTTCTCGTAGATGCGCCGGAGCTCGTCGGCGTCCATGCGCACCTGGCCGGAGAGCCCCAGGCCGTTGCCCACCAGCGCGTCGACCTCGCGGGGATTGCCTTCCATCTCGGTGATGAACGCGAAGAGCTCCCGCACTTCCCTCACCCCCCTCTCCCCCCGGGCGCCCTGGACGAGAATCAGGCCGTACGGTCTGGACGTGTCGTACCGGGGCGTGTGCTCGAGCCCGGCGCCTTCCGCCTTCATCTGGACGTGGAACAGCGAGCGGAACCGGTCGAGCACCAGTTTCATGTTCCCCGGCAGATGGAGGAAGAAGATCGGCGCGGCGAAGAGGATCCCGCCGGCGTTCCGGAAGGCCTCGGCCACCTTCGGCCAGTCGTCGCCCTTGATCGCGCACCGTTTCAGGACGTTGCACCTAAGGCAGCCGCGGCAGGGCTCGACGTGGAGCGCGAACGTCCGGATCACCTCCACCGGGACGCCGGCCGCTTCCGCCCCTTGTGCGAACGCCTCCGCCAGCGCGTGCGAGTTTCCCCGCTCGCGCGGACTCCCGCTCAAGATCAGGATGTTCCTGCTCATTTTCTGAAATCCGAGGGTGAAATCTGAAATCTCTAGTTCCCCGCCCGCCCCACGTACTTGTTCGACCGCGTGTCGACCCGGATCACCTCTCCGGGGTTCAGGTACTCGGGCACCAGCACCGTATGGCCCGAGGGCAGGGTCGCCGGTTTCTGGCGGCCGGTGGCGCTGTCCCCCTTCACGCCGGGGGAGCAGTCCACGATGGCAAGGTCCACCGTATCCGGAATCTGCACGCCGATCACCCGCCCGTCGACCTCGAGGGCGAAGATCCCCTCCATGCCGTCGTCGAGGTAGCGGGCCTCCTCCTCCACGTCCCCGGGCTGCAGGGCGAACTGGTCGTAGTCCTCGAGGTCCATGAAGGTGTAGCCCGAGCGGTCGTGGTAGAGGAACTGGACGGGACGCTTGCGGAACGCCGGCTCCGGGAGGGCGTCGGTCCCCTTGAAGGTCCGGTCCACCTTCGCACCGGTGCGCAGGTTCCGCGCGCGTAGCTTGTAGAGGGTGTTGGCGCCCCTGGCGGAGGGGGTCTGCACGACGACCTTCTCGACGATGCAGGGGGCGCGTTCGATCTCCACGACGCTTCCACGGCCCGCTTCCTTGGCCTGGATCATGGCTCACCTCGATCTCGTCGTCCTCCCCGCCCGCGGGGGGCGGGGACCGCCATGATGCATTATTCTCGGCGTTTTTCCATCCCCGGGCTTCATGAGTCATTCGCGCGGCAAGGAAGTCGTGGTCCTCCCTTCCTTTTCGTAGCTCCCCTTCCTGGAAAGACCCTAGAGCAGCAAAGCCGCAACCACAGCGGGCCAGTCTTCAACACGAAGGCACCAAGACACGAAGGCACGAAGGAAGAAGATTGGTGGGAGGCGAATCCTCCGGCGAAGCCGGAGGTTCGGCGACGGCTGCAGTATTTCGCTTTGTCTGGTATCCGTCACCTGTGACCCGTGTTGGCCGTGCTTTGCCGGCGCCGCGTTGATGCAACCCACAGCATGGACGGGAACCGGGTGACCGGTCACGAACCATGAAACAGACGAAACAGAAGGCAAATCGCCGTGGTCCCGGGCCGGAAGCCCGCGCGGCCCGGAACACACGCCTCCCACAAACGGTACGCTTTGCCTTGAGGATCGCGGACAAAGAACCCCGAAACGCGAAAAACGAACAGGATCTCGACCCTGGCCCTTCTCTCTCTTCTCTCTTCTCCCCCGCACCGGCTGTGGCCGAGGAAACCGTAGGCCGGAGAGGGTCGGCGGACCTCGAAAATGGCTACAGCGCGAATACCTCGACCAGGCTCCGCACAAACAAGACCTGACGGATCGAAAAGCAGCTGTACAATGGTCGCGGACGCCCGGGACACGCGACGCGACTTGGAGGAAACGTCATGGGCAAGGACAAGAAGGAAGCCGGGAAACGGGGAGGAAGCGGCCTCATCCGTTTCGGATGCCTGGCGTTTCTTTTGCTGGCGGTGGGGGCTGGCGCCCTGGTCTGGTACGCCTCGAAGCGGATCACGACGCACCCCGGCAAGGCGAAGGCGGTCGCGAACAGCTTCCTCGACTTCGAGCTGCCCGAGGGGTACGAGATGGAGTACGCCGGGGAGCTCATGGGCGTCAAGATCGCGTCCTTCGGCCGCGCGGGAAAGGACGACCAGGGGAAGGCCTTCTCCGCCCGGATGATCTGGTTCCCGGGCGGCGGGAAGGGAGAAGAATCCGAGGAGATCGAGCTGGACGTCGGCGACAAGGAGGTGAAGGCCATCAAGACCGTGCGCACGGACGAGGAGACGGGCGAGAAAAAGATCCTGATCCGCTTCACCGTCGAAGGAAAGGGCGGACCCGTCGCCGTCTACCTCGAAGGACCGGAGGAAGACTTCGACGAGGACGCCGTGGAGGACTTCCTCGACTCCATCGACTGAGAGACGGTCGCTACTCGACAACGGTGATCGTCACCGTCTCTCCCACGTGGATCCTCTCCGAGCGGATTGGGGAAAAAACCATCCGGAACGTCATCTCTCCGGCGCCGGAGGCCCTCACCCGGACCTCGAGGGTCTTCTTCCAGGACTCGCCGGGCTCGAGCGTGACGTCCTTCTGGATTTCTCTCCGGACGTTCGGGACGGTGAAGGCGACCCGAGGATCGCTGGCGCTCCAAGCCCGCGCCCAGGAAGTGCCGTGGACGCGGAACGTTTTCCGCCCGGACGAGACGTTCTTCACCTGCAGATCCAGCGCGAACACTTCGCGGGAAACGACCTCCCGCGTGGAGGGCTCGGCCGTGATCTCGAAGTCTTCCGGGGCTTCGTCCCCCTCGCCGCCCGGGACCCGGATCTCGAGCGGCGCAGAGAGCACGATCGCCCGCGGGAAGCCCACGGGCTCGAACCCCAGCCGGAAGCGGATCGTGCGGGGCGCCCCCTCGAGGACCTTGATCTCGATGCGCCGTCTCCAGGCCTTTCCGGGAGCCACGGTGTAGGCTTTCAGACCGTTCTTGGACGCCGGGGGAATGACGATATCAAGATGCGGGCTCGTGGAAACGAAATGCTCCGCGTAGGTGACAAGCATGGCCTTGAAGGTCACTTTCCTCCCGGAGGCGTTCTTCACGCCCACGTTCACGCGGAACTTCTTCCCCGGCGCGGCCACCGCCGTTTCGAGCGAAGCGCGGAGCGAGAGAGGCGGCCCGTCGAGTTTCCGTCCCTCCCGGTCCTCTCCGGCGCGAGAGACGCCGGTCGACAGCAGAAGAACCAGGGCCGAGAGCCCGGAAGCGAGGCGAATGCGATTCATGTTCGACCTCTTTGAAAAACGGTTCATCCCCTTTTCCCTTCAGACGCCGTCCGCCCACCGAGGTTCCCGGCATTTTCGGAATTCAGAGCATGTGAAATCATTCGCCGGGTTCCATCGTTTTGGAACAATCCCCTCGCGAGCGAAAGCAGGGACTTTTTCACAGCCTCTCAGCCCTCCGCCTTCCGCATTCCTCTATTCCACATTCCCCCTTTGCCCTCCCCGTCCCGCCAACTCTCCATCCCCCATGGCCTCCCAGTAGATGGGGCAGGCGCCCGTGCAGATCTCGAACATCGAGCAGGTGTGGCAGGCCCCGGGCGCCGCTTCCTTGCGGCGCCACGCCTTCGCTTCGGCGGACTCCCACACCTCGCGAAACGGTCGTTCCAGGAGGTTCCCCACCGGCTCCCGCAACGACGAGCACGGAAGCACCGAGCCGTCGGGCGCGACGCTGAGCAGCCCGTCGCAGGCCGCGCATCCCTTGTTGCCGAGCCCCTCGGCGACGGGGTTGAACAGGCAGTAGGGCGTGGGGGCGTACCAGAGGAAGCGGACACCCGCTTCCCGCGCCTTCCGCCGGACGCGGAGGACGTGGGGCCCGATGTCCGTGTAGCGGACCCAGAGGTCGCGCCCCTTCGAGATCGCCGTCCCGCAGGGGATGACCATGTTCATGGAGAGCCTGTCGAGGCCGAGGTCCCGGACGCGGTCGACGATGTCCTCGAGGGAATCGAGGTTGCCCCCGTTGATGGTCGTGTTGGTATGGACGGCGATGCCCGCCTCCTCGAGGCGCCGCACGCCCTGGAGCGTCTTCTCGAAGGCGCCCGGCCGTCCCACCAGGGCGTCGTGGACCCCGGCGGTGCCGCCCTCGAGGCTGACCTGGGCGGAGCGAAGGCCCGCCCGGGCCAGCGCGTCGACGAGCCTTTGGGTCAGCAACGTTCCGTTGGTGATGAGGTTGACGCGCAGGTCGATCTTCACGGCCTCGGCGACGAGTTCGACGAGGTCCTTCCGGAGGGTGGGTTCCCCCCCGGTGAAGGAGAGTCCGGGGACGCGGGCCTGCTTGCGGATCACCTCGATCACCTTCACGGCACCGGCGGTGTCGAGTTCGTCGACGAGGTCGCCGTCGGGGGAGCCGGCGTAGCAGAAGCGGCAGGCGAGGTTGCACCGATAGGTGGGGGCGAACTCGGAGAGGACGGGGAGGGTGTTGAAGGGAGGCTTGTAGGGCACGTGCTCGACGGCGCGGCGCCCGCGGCCCTCGCCGAGGCATCCGGTGAGCAGGGCCCGGACGTCGCAGAAGAAGGCGTGGACCTGTTCGCGCTTTCCCTCCTCGCCGGCCAGCGGCCCGAGGACGTCGCGGATCGGCTCGCCGTCGAGGGCGCGGCCGAGGATGTCGAGGCCGGTCCGGTTGAGCTTGTAGGCCTGGTTGGGGATGAGGATGAGCAGGGAATCCTCGCGCCGGACCTCGACGTGGGGGCGGATGGCCTTGACGAAGGTGTCGATCCAGGAGATATCGAGCATGTTCGTGATTTCGTGTATTCGAGTACGTGTGTCTTTTCGTCTTCGATGATACGGCTGGAATCCGAGATCTGAAAACGGAAATCCGAAATCCCACCCCGGCCGTTGCACACTCGCCCGTTGCTAGTGCGCGCCGCCGGAGACGCAGGCGGAGTGGCACGCCGAATGGCAGGCGGAGTGACAGGCCGAGTGGCACGCCGAGTGGCAGGCGGAGTGGCAGGCGTCGTGGCACGCCGTGTGGACGTAGCAGGCGGAATGGCAGGCGTCGGAGCTGAGGAAGCCCTCGAAGCTCTCGATCTTCACGGGGCTGATCTCCTCCACGCGGTCGGAGACGGCGTCCACGCGGTCCTCGAAGCCGTAGCGTCGTCCGCTTCCGCCATAGAAACCGTAGTAGTAGACCGGCCAGAAGAGGAAGACGGACCCCATGCGGGGCTCCTCGGCGACCCGGTCGAGGTCGCCCTCGTCACGCACCCGGGCGGCCATCGTCTCGGAAGCGTTCCGGTAGTAGGTCTTCGTGGCCTCCACGTCGCAGTCCCAGGTCTTGCGCTGCACGCGGTCGGCCGTCTCGTCGAAGAGCTTGCGCAGCAGGCTGGGGTCGGGCTTTCCCTCCTCGGTGAGGGATTCCAGAAAGAGCCTCTCGTACTCGTCCCCCGGCTCGAAGGGCTCTTCGGTCCTCTTGATGACGAGGGGGTCGAGGCTCAGGACCTTGACCGCCCCCTTCTTCTCCAGATCCAGGGCGAGCAGCCCCACGACCTTCTTGAAGGGGACCTCGAGGAACACGCCGACCTCCAGCGGGTGGAGCTCGGCGATCTTGCCCGCCTTGCGGTAGGAGGAGACCTGGATGGCGGGCGGGATCCAGTCGTCGCGGTTCCAGAGGACATCCTCCCGGCACTTGACCGCGCGCTTGATGGAGCGCTGCTTGACCGACCAGAGGAAGACGGCGAGGCCCGCGAGACCGGCCAGCGCCACGGCCACGAGGATGGAGCGGATGGCGCGCGCGTTCGCGGCGCTGCGCGCATCGCGACGGGCCTCCCGGCGTACGCCGGCGGCGGAGACGCCGGCGCCGGGGCCCCGGGCCTCGCGGTTCGTCCGTCCGGTCTCGGCGCGTTCCACGAGCGCTGGAAAGAGGAAGTCGCCGGTATAGAGCTGGACCTTGAAGGCTTCGCGGTTCGCCACGCCGTCCTTGTGGAAGCGGACGGCGAACCAGCCCGCCCCGCCGTCCTCGACGGCGAGGTAGGAGATGAGGTAGCGGGCGTTCACCCAACGTTCCGTGCGGAACTTGATCTTGTCGAGAAAGGGGTGCGTGTGGTCGAGTTCCCCAGGGGGGGCCTCGACGGGAAAGATCACGCACAGGGTCTCGTGTTCGAGGGGTGCGTCCCACTGGACGGCGCCCCAGTGGAGGACGACGAGGCTCTCGTCGCCGGCGCGAGTGGGCTGCAGGTGTCCGGACTCGAGGAGGTCGGCGAGGTAGACGATGACGAAGGTGACCTCGCCGGGCCCGGTGCGCCTCCCGTCGGCGAGCAGGACGTCGTACTTGGCCTTGGCCGGAACCCACCGGATGTCGAGGGGGACCTCGCCGTCGGGGGTGTGGGCGACGCAATGCTCGTCGAGGAATTCGGGGGAGGCGGAAGCGCCCTGGAACCAGAAGCCGCCCATGGTGCCGGAGACGACGCGCCAGCGGACCTTGTAGGTGACGGCCGCGGTGCCGTCGGACCGGAGGGCGAGGTCGACCTCGACCCACTTCAGGTCTGCGGAGAGGGCGAGGGCGTCCGTGGCGGCGAGCAGGAGGAGAACCGCGGCGAGGAGGAGAGGGAGGCGGAGGCGCCGCGTGGGTTCATGGTTGCGGGAGATTCCGGGATCGTGCCGCGGATTGTCAGGTCCTGGGTTCATGCTGATGCCCTAGGGTGGGGAAAGAGGAAACCGGAAGCGGGAACCAAGGCGAGCCGCCGCGTCCCCGGGATCCTTCTCCCGTTTACCTGCTTTCCCTTTCGCAATACCCGGTTCTTCTCTAGCCGCTCGTCTCGGATCGGGCGCGGATGAGGTCGGCCTGGGAGACGACGTAATGCCCGAAGGCCTGCTTGGAGGCGGCCCAGTCGGTCTCGCCCGGGAAGGTGCTGACGATGCCCTGCCAGACGACCCGGTAGGCGCGCTCGAGCGTGGTCTTGGTGTCCAGGCTTCCGGCGTACTGGAAGATCGCCTTGATGGCGACGGGCTTGAAGACCGGGGCGTTGCCCTCGGGCAGGTCGGTCTCGGCGCCCAGGAAGACGACTTCCATCTCCTCGAGCTTGTCGAGATGCTCGCGGATGGCGGCCAGCACCGTGGCGATGGAGTAGTCGGCGGAGGAGAACTGGATCTCGAGAAGGTCACCCTCGATCACACCGAAGGGGAGTTGCATGGACGAATCCCTCCAAAGGCGGTGGGCTATTTCTTCTTCAGTCTTTCGAGGAGGCGCTCGAAGCGGGGGTCGCCGTGGAGGTTCTTGAGGTCCCCGTCCATGCGCATCCAGTCGTAGTCGTCGTAGCCGTGCTCGACGGCCCGCTCGAGGGCCTCGATGGCCTTGTCGATCTCGTTCATCACGGCGAGCCCGCAGGCCATGTTGTAGTAGTGGATGGAGGCGGACTCGGGGTCGAGTTCAATGGCTTTCTTGTAGGCTTCGATGGCCTTTTCCTGGTTTTCGAGCCTGGCGTAGGCGTGGGCCAGGCCGGCGTAGCCCTGGGCCTGGACGCGGGGGTTTCCGCGATTGGTCTCGATGGCCTGGAGGTAGCTCTGGATCATGCGGTCGGCGAAGGTCCGGTCGCCGAGTTTCGCGAGGGTGAAGATGATGGACTCCATGAAGTCGCGGTAGTCGGGTTTCTGGAGGTACTCGCGGAGCGTGGGGACGACGCTGTCGTCCTTCATGTCGCCGAGGGCCTCGAGGGCGAGGACGCGCATCGACATGTCGCGGGACTCGTCTCGAAAGATGTCGAGGAGGAAGGGGACGACCTCCTTGCCCAGGGCCACGAGTTCCTTGAACTGGTCCTTGTAGAACCCGTAGTTCCCCTCGGGGGTGATGAGTTTCCTGAGTGCCTTCTCCACCATGTCGAGGGTGACGTCCTTCAGCTCGAAGGGTCCGTGGATGATGCGGACGTTCCGGGGCCCGCCCCAGACGAAGGTCCAGTAGACGTTGCGGCCCGGATGGTAGAAGGCGGCGTACTTGAGGGAGCCGGGGATCGGCTCGGCCTTGAGGATGTGGACCGCGAGCGTCTCGCCGGTCTCGGGATCCTCCGCGTGCCGGCCCCGGATCACGGGCCGGTCCGCCTCCGGGGTCTGGCCGCGCGTGGAATGGATGCGGTGGGTCTTGACGTCCTCCAGGATCCGGTCCTTGACGGTCGCTTCGCCGGCCTCCGCCGGGGCGAGGAGCCAAAGGGCCGCGGCCAGGACGAGGACGGCGGAAAAGGCACGATGGGCCATGGAAACCTCCTCAAAAGAACACGCTGGAGGCAAGGTATCGAAGCGGGCTGGGAAAATCAAGCTCGGGGCTCGATCGAGGCATTCGCGCTGTCGGCAAGATGTTGGCCATTCTTCTTTTCCGTAGGGTTTCCAGCCGGCAGCACTTGAGGTCGGATCGCGGACATCCTGTCCGCAGCACATCGTCCCGCATGGCTGCGCCACTCCGCAACCGCTACGTGGCTCACTACGAACGTCGGCCCGCGCCCAATCAAGACAGCCACAGCGCGAATGGCTCGATCAGGCGATGCGCTTCTTCTTCCAGGTTCCCAGGCGGAACCAGACGACGTAGATGCCGGCGAGGAGGACGTTGGTGACCAGCATGGAGACATAGACGCCGCGGAGCCCCCAGACGCTTCCTCCCCAGGCGAAATCCCGCATGATCAGGGCCAGGGGGATCTGGATCAGGAGGAAGGCGAAGGCGTCGAAGCACAGGGGGGTCTTGGTGGATCCGGCGCCGTTGAGCGCCTGGGCCAGGACGATGCCCACGGCGATGAAGGGGTAGGCGGGGCAGACGATGCCGAGGTAGGTCCCGCCGTAGCGAAGGACGTCGGGCTCCACGGATTTCTTGAAGAGGAAGAAGAATTCCATCACGGGTTCGGCGAAGAGGAAGAACAGGAGCCCCATGAGTCCGGCGATGGCGGCGCCGTAGACGGTGGCGACCCAGCCGGAAGCGGAAGCGCGCCGCAATTTCCCGGCGCCCAGGTTCTGGCCCACCATGGCGGAGGCGGCGGCGCCCCAGCCCACGGCGCCGAACAGGGCCGTCATGTCGAGCCGTCCGGCCGTGATGCTGAAGGCGGTGGCGGCCATCGCGCCTTCCTCCATCACGAGCCGCATGATGACCATGTAGGCGAGAAGGCGGACCGTGATCTGGGCGGACTGGGGGAGGCCGATCTTCAGCAGGCGCCAGAACTCCCGCCAAGCGGGCTTCAGCGGCTTGAGAAGGGCGATGTGCATGCGCTTGATGCCGACGACGAGGACGACGAATCCCAGGATCATGAACACGCCGCGGGAAAACACGGTCCCCCAGGCCGCCCCCACCACGCCCAGCCTGGGAAAGGGGCCCCACCCGTAGACCAGGACGACGTCGGCGACGACGTTGAGGAGGTTCGCCGCCACCAGCAGCACCATGGGCCAGACGGAATCGCCGGCGGCGCGCAGGACCGCCGTGATCTGCAAGAGGAAGTACATCGTGAAGGCGCCGACCATCTGGATCACCAGGTAGCGCTTGCCGAGCCACAGGATGTCGCCCTCCCCGCCCAGCACGCGGATCAACGGATCGGAGAACAGCCCCAGCGCCGCCGAGAGCAGGGAGACGGCGATCATCAGGTACATGGACTGGTACGCCACGCCCCGCCCCTCCTCGTGCCGGCCCTCGCCCCAGTAGCGGGAGATCACCGCCACGGAGGAGACGCTGATGCCGTTGACGATGACCAGGAACAACATGTTCCAGTAGGAGGCCAGCGTCAGGGCCACGATGCCCTTCTCCCCGTGGTCGACGATGCCGTTGTCCGGGATGTTCCCGATGATGATGATGTCCACGAAGTTGAAGAGGGAATGCAGGATCATCCCCAGGAAGAGGGGGGATCCGAATCGGAAGGTGCGCCAGGGGATCCGCCCTTTCGTGAGATCGGCGCGTCCGGGACTGGGGGCGGCATCTTCGTTCACTTCGAACGTCTCCCGCTGAAAAGCGAGATTATACCGGTACGACATCCCGGGGGAAACGCAAAGCGCGGGAAGGGCATGGCGCGGATGCTATTTCTTCTTCTTCGCCCCCGGCGGGTCCTCTTCCTCCGCCTCCCCGGCTTCCTCCGACGGGGCCTCCTCCACCCTTTCCTTCAGGAGAAGGGGCGCGTCGGCGAAGACCTCCCGGAGCTTCCCGCGCACCTTCTCCGCGGACGCTTCGTCCCCGACGTCCTCGAAGGCGCGCAAGGCGAAGAGGTACTTGCCCTGCTTTTCGGCGGCTTCGGCGAGTCGCTTCGCCCGTTCCGGAAACGACCCGCCCAGGAATTCCCGCGCGCGGCGAAAGAGGAACCAGTCCCCCTTCTCCACGGCCTTCTCGAGGACGCGTTCGACGTTTTCGGCGGCCCGGGCGCACAGGAAGAAGTCCAGCGCTTCGGACAGCCGATCGGCCCGCGCGAAGGCCTCGCCCACCTCGATCCTCTTTCCGTCGGGAGTCTCGGGGCTCCAGAGGAGTTCCTTCTTGCGGCGCCAGTCGGGAAGTTCTTCGGGCATACGGCGTATCCCGCGCGGCTCATTTCTCGAAAGGAAATCGGCCGCGGTTCTCCGTCCACCAGGTCCGCCAGCCGTCCGCGGCCTTCTTCTTCTCCTTCTCCCCGGCATCCACGGAGAGGGCGGGACATGCGCGGCCGCTCCAGGCGGCAAGAAGGCCGTGCGCGGAGGCCGCGACGCGGCCATCGGTGTTCGAGACGAAGGCGGCCAGGGACTCGAAATAGACGTCCCGGGCCTCCTTCCCCTCGAAGCCCTCGCGAAGCCCCTGCGCCAGATCCTGGAAGGCCGCCTCGGGCTCTCCGATCCGATCGCGGACGAGCCCTTCCCAGAAGGCGGGAGCCTTGTCCGGGAACCGCGCCAGGGCGAGGGCGGTCGCGCGCCCGCGCGACTCCGTCTTCTCGATCTGGCCCAGCGCCCTGCGCAGCCGGTCGAAAAGGGCCTTCGGCTCGCCGGGCTTCTCGATGAGGTCCAGGAGAACGCCGGAAGCCTCCTCCCACCTTCCCAACGCCTCCAGGCAGGAGGCCTCCCGGAGAAGACAACCGGAACCCGCGTTTTTCGCGGCGTCTTCCCAGGCACGCAGGAGCTTCACGGCTTCCGCCTGGCCGCCTTTCGAGACCATGAAATCGACCGCCTTCAGGACGGTGTCCTCCCCGTCCGTCTCCCCGATGCGCAGAAGGGCTTCCACGACGGCGTCCCCCAGGGCGGGCCTGGCCAGCGCCAGCGAGGCCAGCGGGGTCACGGCCCTGGGGTCGGGGATGTTGCGCAACGCCTTGACGATGACCTCCAGAACACGGGCCTCTTCCTCCCGCTCGATCATCGCCAGAAGGGACTCGACGGCCGAGCGGTCCCCGATGTTCGCCAGCGCGTTCACGCAGGACCACCGGACGTTTCCGTCCTCGGAGGCGAGGCCCTTCAACAGGACGGGGACGGCGCGCGCGTCCCGGATGAGGCCGAGAGCGTTCGCCGCTTCCCGCTTCACCGCAGGGACTTCCTCCTTCCCCGCAAGCATGTCACAGAGGGGTTCCACGGCCTCCGCCGCTTCCCGCCCGTCGATCTTGCCGAGCGAAATGGCCGTCAAGGCCCGGAGCTGCGCGTCTTCAAAACGGAGAAGGGGGACCAGGGGCTTGACGAGGTTCAACCCCTTCACCTTGCCGATCTTGCCGAGGGTCTCCACGGTGGAGCGGAGGACCCGGAGGTCGGAGTTCCGGTCCAGCTGCTCGATCACCTTCGAGGCGATCTCCGCCTTGTTCCCGTTCTTGCGCACCTCCTCCAGAACGGCCAGCTCGCCGAGAAGACCCACCGCCCGCGCACGGAGCTCCGGATACGGCTCGCGGTCCAGAAACGCCAGCAACGAATCGACGCTCCCCGCGTCCTTCAACCGCTCCAGGTTCTTCAGCGACAACGCCCTCACCGCGCGGCTGCAGCTCGCAAGAGCGCGGCGGTTCGCCTCCGGGCTCTTCTCCTCCAGAAGAACGGACATCTCGCGTTCGAGGTTGCGGTTCGCCTCCCGAAGAATCTCGTTCTCCGGACGGGTTCCGTTCTCCGCCCACCAGGCGCGCCACCCCTCCTCGTTCCATGCGAACGCGTAGGTCAGAATGCCCTCCAGAACGCGCTGCGCCGCCATGGCGATGTCGGCGTTGTCGTCCCCGCGAGCCTCGATGAGATAGGGAATGGCCTTGAAGGAACCCAGGTGGTTCAACGCGTGCATCGCGCGCACCCGGACGGGAATCGGGTTCGACTCCTCGCGCGCCACGGTGATGAACTGGTCGTCGACGGAACCGTCGCCTTTCTCCTTGAAGGCCTTCAAGGCGTCCACCGCGGCGGAAAACAGATCCTGATCGGACCGGCAGGCCAGCAAAACGATGTCCCGGTTGAAAGAAGCCTCCTCCTTCTGGACCAGGACCTTGAGCAGAATGACCTTCGTCTTCCGGGGACCTTCCTTGGGGCGAAGGTGCAGCCGAAGCGCCGAGACGATGTTCGCGCGAAGCCCGTCCTCCAGGTCTTCCCGAGCGAGTTTCTCGATCAGACTTCCAGCGGCCAGCGTGACCTTGGTGGTGTCGGTTTCCGAAAGGCGGGCGATCTGCTTTTCGATATCGATAGCGGGATCATCAGGCTCGCCCGCGCGGGCGGGAACCGCGACAAGGAAGGCGGCCAAGCAGGCCGACAGAGAGCATGTTATCAGTTTGAACACTGTATCCTATCCCCGAAAGAAACAGGTTCCTTCAGGGCTTCTCTCACCCCTGTAAAGGGCGTTCCTGTCCCGAAATCGGACCGGAATACGCCTACAGGATTTCGCATCTCAGTCAAAGGAATTCTATCATGCCCCCTCGTCAGAGTCAACTCGGCCTCCGCCCCCCCCCGTCTCCAGAACGCCCTCGATCAGCCAATCCGGGCCCATCCTGCGCGTTTTCGTCTCTTTTACGCCCAGAGCCTCGAAAATTTTTTCCGCGCCCCCCCCGCCCACAGGTGTCTTGGCCTCCACGCCCCCCAAGATCTTGGGGGCGATGAATACGGCCACCCGATCCACCAGTCCCGCTTCCATCGCGGAAGCGGCCAGCGTCCCCCCTCCTTCGAGAAGGACGTGGTTCACGACGTCCGCATCGTCTTCGTTTTCAGCGGCCAGGAAGCGGAACAGGAATTCAAGATCGACGCCTTCACGGCGCGGGGGACATTCGATCGTTCGCACGCCTCTCTTCTGAAGGGCATCCAGCCTTTCACGGTCCGCGCCGGGCCCGTGCGCGAGGAGAACGGGAACCTCCCCGGCTGTTTGAACGAGCCTCGAGCGAAGGGGGAGACGCGCCTCGGCGTCGGCGACGATCCTCGCGGCCTGACGGCGGCCGGGAAGGCGGACCGTGAGCAGGGGATCGTCCGCAAGGACCGTGCCGACGCCGACGAGGACGGCTTGGGTCCGGCTTCTGAGCCGGTGGGCGAGCGCGCGCGCCGGGGCCGAGGTGATCCAGCGGGCATCGCCGGTCCGGGAGGCCGTCTTGCCGTCGAGCGTCATCGCCCACTTGGCCGTGACGAGGGGAAGGCCGCGCCGGAGGCGCTTGAGAAAGGGGGCGTTGAGGGCCTCGGCCTCCCGGGCGCACACGCCCGAGGTGACCTTCACGCCGCCCCGCCCCAGGGCCGCTTCCCCCCCGCCGGCGCAGTGGGGGCTCGGATCGCTCGTGGCGAAGACGACCTCGGCGATGCCCGCCTCGAGAATGGCCTCCGTGCAAGGGGGCGTACGCCCGGCATGGCAGCAGGGCTCCAGCGTGACGTAGAGGGAAGCCCCCCGCGCGCGGTTCCCGGCGCGCTGGAGAGCCACGATCTCGGCGTGGGGGGCCCCGCAGGCGGCGTGGTGTCCGGTGCTCACGACACGTCCGTCCTTGACGACGACGGCGCCCACGGCCGGGTTCGGGCATGTGCGCCCGACGCCGCGCAGGGCCGCGCGAAGCGCGAGGGCCATGTACCGTCTGTCGTCAGGATGCATGATGCGGCATTGTAGCGCGGCGAAGGGGGAAGGGGGAAGGGGGATTGAGGGATTCCGAAATGTTCCCGTTCCAATCTGAAGGTCGCCGCCTTGCTTTGCATCGCGCCTCCCCGGCGCCTCCCACAAGCAGCACGGCGTTTCGCTCTGCAGACGCCAGATCAGCCCGGCCCTTCAGGCTGCTCGGCCGGGCGGGCTCCCGGCGAGCCACATCGGTGGGCTCGGGAGGACCCTCGCCCTCCAAGTTTTCACGGTGTCTGGGCGAGCAGAAGGCTCATGTTGGACTGAGAGGCTGTGAAAAAATCCCTGTATCCCTGCGCGAGCGGATTTTTCCACATCCTCTACATCTGGGGGGGTCGGGGCAGGGGTTTGGCGAAGAGGGTGAGGGGGGTGCAGGACTCGACGCGCACGCGAAGGATCTCGCCGTCGAGGGTTTCTTCGCCGGGTCTCGGGATCACGACGTTGCGGTTTCCGGGGGTTCTTCCGGCGAGTTTCGTCGCGTCCCGCTTGCTGGGTCCTTCCACGAGGATCTCGGTTTCCCGTCCGATCCAGGCGCGCTGGTGATCGGCCGCGCACGCTTCCTGCGCATCCAGGAGGCGGTGGTTTCTCCGTTTTTTCACCGCGGGGGGGACGTCGTCTGGCAGGCGTTCGGCGCAGGTGTTGGGCCTTGGGGAATACTGGAAGGCGAAGAGGTTCAGGAAGCGGACCTCCTCCACGAGGGAGACCGTCTGCTCGAAGTCCTCTTCCGTTTCGCCCGGGAACCCGACGATGAAATCGCCGGTGAACTCGACGTCGGGAACGCGTTTCCGGGCCTCGAGGACGATCCCGAGGTAGCGCGCGCGGTCGTAGCCGCGGCCCATGGCGCGAAGGACGCGGTCGGATCCGGACTGGGGAGGGAGATGGAGATGGGGGCAGACCTTGTCGAGCCGGGCCATGGCCTCGAGGGTGGGGAGATCCAGATCGCCCGGATGGGAGGTGAGGAATCGCAGGCGCCGGAGGCCGGGGAGACCGTGGACGGCCTCGAGGAGGTCGGGGAGGGAACGGGGTTCTTCGAGGTCTTTCCCGTAGGCGGAGATGCTCTGGGCGATGAGTGTGATCTCCTTGACGCCGTCCTCGACGAGGCTCGCGGCCTCGTTCACGACGTCGTGGATGTCGCGGCTTCGCTGGGGTCCCCGCGTTTCGGGCACCACGCAGTAGGCGCATCGTCTGGAGCATCCGCGCGCGACGGCGACGAAGGCTTGGTGTTTTCTGGGGCGCCGCGCGGGGTGCCTGGGCGGAAGGGAGGGTTCCCGGCGGAGGGCGACGAGGGGCGCCGGCGCGCCCTCGGCCAGGCGCGCGAGAAGGTCGGCGGCGTTTCGGATCTGGCCGGTTCCGAGGACGAGGTCGATACTGGGCTCACGTCGAGCGGCCTCGGCTCCGAGCCTCTGGGCCGTACAGCCGGCCAGGCAGACGAGGGGGCGTCCGTCCCTCTTCCGGATCTGCGAGATGCGTGCGAAGACCTTTTCCTCGGGCTTCTGCCGGACCGAACAGGTAAGGAACAGGACGATGTCGGCCTTTTCCTCGGAAGCGGCGGGTCGCCATCCGCGTCTCTGGAAATCGGCATCCAGGAGCTCCTGGTCGAGCTTGTTCATCTGGCAGCCGAAGGTGACGAGGAGATAGCGTGGTTCGTTCATGGTCGTGGACCCGGGGAAGACTTGACAGGACCGGGCGTCGCGCTAGAATCGCATTTTTCCCGGGGAGACATCCTACGGCGCGGCGGCGGTGTGATGTGTCCGACCGCCAGGCAACCGTGTTTCAAGCGCACACCGACACGTCCGGGGGCATGCACCCGGAAGGAGGCACCGATGGCGAAGAAGGAATCCGGCGACGTCAAGGCCAAGGCGGTCTGTCCGAACGAGAACTGCCGCTTCGAGCACAACAAGGAAGACGCCCTTTTCTGCATTCTCTGCGGGATCATGCTGGACCTGGACTGCTCGAGATGCGGCGAAAACCCGCCGTACGCGCGATTCTGCATGTATTGCGGGAAGGACATCGGCAAGGACGCCGCGGAAGACGTGAACCTGTAGGCTTCATCCCGTTCGAGGCGCCGCGCTCCGGGATCCTCCCTCGAGCGTCCGGCTTGCCCCGGGCGTCAAGCTCGGGCGTCGGGCGCGGTCTCCTCGCCAGCGCCGTTCTTTGCGGGCGGGGGTCCGCTATCCCCGCTTTTCGTCTCGCCGTCGGCTTCGGCGTCGTCCGTTTTCGCATCGGTGGGGGTCTCGGGGGCGGTTTTGGGCTTGGGCCTCGGCTGGGAAGGTTTCCGGCGTCGCCTGGATTTCTGTTTTTCTCCCGGTTCCCAGTGGACGATCTCGAGCACGGCCTGGGACCCGTTGTCGCCCAGCCGGTTCCCGGAGAGGCGGTGGATGGAGGTATAGCCGCCGGAACGATGGCGGAACGACTCGGCGATCTCCTGGAACAGTTTTCTCTCGGCCTCGGGATGGTTCAGCTTGGCGGCGACGATCCGGCGGTCGTGGAGGGTTCCCATCCTCGCGCGGGTGATGAGTTTTTCCGCGAACGGCCTGCAGTCCTTGGCCTTGGCCAGGGAGGTGAAGACCTTTCCGTGCAGGAACAGGCTCGCCGCGAGGTTCCGCCGCGTGGCGAGGCGGTGGGGCCCGTTACGGTTCAGTTTTTTTCCGGCTTTTCGGTGTTTCATGTCGCCATCTCGTCTTCAAGGCCCTTGAGGTCCATGCCGAGCGAAAGGCCGATGTCCCCGAGTTTCTTCTTCACTTCCTTGAGGGAGGTCTTCCCGAAATTCCGGACCTGGAGCATTTCGGTCTCGTCATTGACGACCAGGTCCCGGATGGTGGTGATGCCCTCCGCCTCCAGGCAGTTGCTTGCCCTGACGGAGAGGTCCAGGTCGGCCACGGGGCGGTTGACCTTGTCGAGCATGGTCTTCCGTTCCTTTTCCGCCTTGCGCTCCTCGTCGTCCTGGGCCTTGCTCTTCACCATCTCCCGGCCCATCTGGAAGAACTGGACGAAGGGGTTGAGGTGCTTTCGCAGGATCTTCGAGGCCTCGACGAGTGCGTCTTCCGGGGAGATCGTCCCGTCGGTCCAGATTTCCATGTGGAGCCGGTCGTAGTTGGTCATCTTTCCCACGCGGGTGTTTTCGGTCCAGTACCGGACCCTGAGAACGGGGGAGAAGATGGAATCGACGGGGATGGTGCCGATTTCCTGTTCTTCGGCCTGGTTTTCCTCGGCCGTGATGTATCCCCGGCCCCGCCGGACGTCCATTTCAATCTTGAAATCCTGGGCATCCGTCAGCGTGCACAGCGCCAGGTCGGGATTCACGATTTCCACGTCGGCGTCCGGCGTGACGCTCGCGGCGGTGACGACGCCTTTCTTCTTCGTCTCGAGGCGGAGGGTCTTGGGCTTGTCCACATGAAGGCGGACCAGCAGTTTCTTCACGTTCAGGATGATTTCGGTCACATCCTCCTTCACGCCGGGAATGGTGGAGAATTCGTGTTTCACGCCCTCGATCCGGACGGCCGTCACGGCCGTTCCCTCGATGGAGGAGAGAAGAACGCGTCGAAGGGAATTGCCCACCGTGACCCCGAATCCGCGCTCGAAGGGTTCGGCGATGAAGGAACCGTAGTTCTCGGTGCGTGTCTCCTTCTCGCAGACCACGCGAGAGGGAATCTCGAGATTACGCCACCGGATTCGCATGGATCATCCTCCTCTGCTTGCCTCGGGGCTTCGCCGATCCGGCATCGGGCCGGCGCACGGGCTATCTCGACAGAATCTCGACCACCAGTTGCTCTTCGATGGGGATGGAAACCTCTTCCCGCGTCGGCAGCTGCACGATCGCGATCTCGGGCGGCGACGCGTTCACCGTCAACCAGGAAGGCGTTTCACGGGATTTGGCGATTTCCAGGTTTTCCTGGACGAGCTTGCGCGCCTTGTCCCCGTCCCGGGGACGGACCACGTCCCCCGTCTTGAGCGAGTAGGAGGCGACGTCCACCTTCTTTCCGTTGACGGTGATGTGGCCGTGGTTGATCAGCTGGCGGCCCTGGGCCCGGGAGAGCGCGAACCCGCCCCGGAACACGATGTTGTCGAGGCGGCGTTCCAGCAGGACCAGGAGGTTCGCCCCCGTGTTGCCCTTGGCCTTCTCCGCCCGACGGAAGGCGAGCTTGAACTGGTTGTCCATCAACCCGTAGAACCGCTTGACCTTCTGCTTCTCTCGAAGCTGCCGCCCGTATTCCGAGAACTTGGGGCGGCGCCACGTGTTGATGCCGGGCGCCTGGTCCCGGCGGCTGACGCCGCACTTCGCCGTCTCGCAACGCGTTCCCTTGAGAAACAGCTTGACGCCTTCCCGGCGGCACAGACGGCACTTCGGTCCCGCGTATCTGCCCATGCAACGACCTCCCTCGTTTACACAACTCCCGCCTTCGGCTTCAAACCCGCCGTTTCTTCCTCGCCCGGCACCCGTCGTGGGGAAGGGGGGTGGTGTCCTCGATGGCCCGGATGTCCAGGCCGCTGGCCTGGAGGGCCCGGATCGCCGACTCCCGGCCCGCGCCCGGCCCCTTCACCCTCACCTCCACCTCCCGCACGCCCATCTTCTTGGCCTTGTTCGCGCAGGACTCCGCGGCCCGCTGGGCGGCGAAGGGCGTGCTTTTCCTGGAGCCCTTGTACCCGATCGTGCCGGCGGAGTCCCAGCAGAGCACCTCCCCGTTGGGATCGGTGACGGTCACGAGCGTGTTGTTGAACGTCGCCTTGATGAAGGCGATGCCGCGGGGAACGTTTCGTTTGATCTTCTTCTTCTTTGCCATCTCTGGATTCCGATCTTCAGGATCAATGCCCCAGGGCCTTGACGCTTCGCTTTCCCGCCACGGTCTTCCGGGGCCCCTTCCGCGTGCGGGCGTTCGACTGGGTCTTCTGGCCCCGGACGGGCAGCCCCATCCGGTGCCGCATCCCCCGGTAACAGCGGATCTCCTTGAGCCGGGAAACCTTCTGCCCGATCTGGTGGCGCAACGCCCCCTCGATCATGTGGTTCTTCTCGATGTGGGAACCGATCTTGGAGAGCTGATCTTCCGTGAGGTTCTTGGACCGGGTCGTCCCGTCGATCTCCAGCGCCTTCACGATCTTCCTGGACGTCGGCGGTCCGATGCCGAAGATGTAGGTCAACCCCACGGCAATGGGCTTGTCCGCCGGAACGTCAACGCCGACGATGCGCGGCACGTGTCACCTCCTTCACCTTGCAAACGCTCGCGGGCGGGTCGCCGGTCCCGGAATGCCGGGCATCCGCCCGCCGGGAGCCTGAAACCGCGTTCGTCATCCTTGCCTCTGCTTGTGACGCGGATTGGCCTTGCAGATCACGCGGACCACGCCCTTGCGCCGGATGATCTTGCAGTTTTCGCAAATTCTCTTGACGGAAGTCTTTACCTTCATCGTGACGCTCCTGACGGATCACGCCGCTTGCCGGAGACCGCCCACGACCCGGAAACGGGGACAAACCGGAAGTGTACCTGTTTTTTTCCGGGTTGTCGAGACCGACTTTCCATTTTTCCCACAGACCACGACCGGCGGTCCTCCACGCCCGCGGATGCCGCCCCGCCGCTAGCCCCGCGATGCGTCCGTTGTTTCTTGACACTCCCCTATTGCCTGTACACGATTCTCCCCTTTTCCAGGTCGTACGGGGACATCTCGAGGGTGACCTTGTCTCCGGGCAGGATCCGGATGAAATGCATCCGGATTTTCCCGCTCACGTGGGCAAGGACCTGGTGTCCATTCTCCAATTCCACCCTGAATACGCCGTTGGGCAAAGCCTCCTTCACAAGGGCCTCGACCCGTATCGGCTCTTCCTTCGCCATGTCCGCTCCTTGCCTTCACGTTTCCCGGCGCGCCCCGGGGGTTGTTCCCCGGCGTCAATTCAACGCGGTCAACACCTCCGCCCCTTCCTCGGTGACCAGGACGGTGTTCTCGAAGTGAACGCTTCGTTTCCGATCCCGCGTCACCACGGGCCAGTCCCCGTTCGGGTTCACGACCTCCCCCGACCCCTCGGTCACCATCGGCTCGAAGGCCAGGGCCATGCCCGGCCTAAGGACCAGCCCCATGTCCAGCGCGTTGGTGACGTAGTTGGGAATCTGGGGGGGCTCGTGGAGCTCGCGTCCGATACCGTGGCCCACGAACTGCTTCACCACCTCGAACCCCTCCCCCTCGACGAATTGCTGGATGGCGCCCGAGACCTCCCGGAGCTTGATCCCCGGCCGGACCCGTCCCTGCGCCACCTCGAGCGCCTTCCGCCCCACCTCGAAGAGCCTCGCCACGTCCGGTGCGAGCGTCCCCACGGCGAAGGTGCGGGCGGCATCCCCATGGTAGTTCTTGAGGCGGGCGCCGATGTCCACGGTCACCAGATCCCCCTCCTGGAGCACACGCGTCGAGGGGATGCCGTGGACGACTTCCTCGTTCACCGAGACGCAGGCCACGGCCGGAAACGGATAGGGGGACTGCGGCGGGTAATACCCCTTGAAGGCCGAGACGGCGCCCGCCTCGCGGATGACCTGTTCGGCGACCGCGTCCAGTTGCGCCGTCGTGACGCCCGGGGCGACGGTCTCCGAGATCCGCTTGAGGGCGTGGCCGACCACGCGGCCGGCGTCACGCATCAGTTCGATCTCCCGTTTCGATTTGATTTCGGGTCGGGTCATCATCAGCCTCGCTGCGAAGGCGGCTCGCCGGAGAGGGAAGCGCAAGCCCGTGCGCCGGGTCCTTCGCATCCGGCCGCCCCCGCGATTCTTCAGGGAATATCCTTCAGTTTTTCGAATACCCGCCGGGCGACTTCATCGATATTCCCGGAAGCGTCGATGGGAACGAGGAGATTCCGCTCGGTGTAGTAATCGACCAATTCTCTCGTCTGGTCCTTGTAGACCATCAACCGGTTCTCGATGGCCTGCGGCCGGTCGTCCTCGCGCTGGACGAGTTCGGCCCCGCAATGGTCGCATCGCCTGTCGTCTTTCGGAGGCGCTTCCCGGACGTGGTAGTTGGCCGCGCACTTGGGGCAGACGCGTCGTCCGGAGAGCCGTTCGATCAGGGAAGCGCGGCTCACCTCGAAGTAGACCACGACGTCGAGGGGGAGAGCCATGGATTTGAGGGTCGTATCGAGGTCCATGGCCTGGGCGCAATTCCGAGGGTAGCCGTCCAGCACGAAGCCGCGGGTCCGGCAGTCCTCGGCGGAAAGGCGCTTCTTGGTGATCTCCAGCACGAGGGAGTCCGGGACGAGGTCTCCGCGGGTCATGATTTCGGAGGCCTTGGCCCCCAGGGGGGTTTCGTTCTTCACTTCCCGGCGCAAGAGATCGCCCGTGGAGACATGAACGAGGTTGCGGCGCTCGCAGAAGACCTTCGCCTGCGTTCCCTTGCCGGCGCCGGGGGGCCCCAGAAAGACGCCCCTGAGGGTTCGGATCTTCTTCATGTGCGTCTCCCCCGAATGCCGGACCCGCTGCCCATGAATCCCTTGTAATGCCTCATGAGCAGATGGGATTCCACTTTCTGGACGACGTCGAGGGCGACCCCCACGACGATCAGAAGAGACGTCCCGCCCAGGAAGAACACGAAGCCGAGCTGGGCCAGGGAAAACAGCACCTCGGGAAACACGGCGATGAAGGCCAGGAAGGCGGCCCCCGCCAGCGTGATGCGCGTGATGATCCTCTCGAGGTAGTTCGCGGTTTTCTTTCCGGGCCGGATGCCGGGGATGAAGGATCCGTATTCCTTCATGTTGTTGGCCATTTCGGCGGGATTGAAGATCAGCGAATTCCAGAAGAAGCAGAAGAAGAAGGTCAGGGCCACGTAGAAGAGGACATGGAAGTAGCCGCCGAGCTGGAACATCTGGTCGAGTGGGTTGTTCCGGCCCAGCATCGGGGTGATCATCCGTGGAAAGATGAGCAGGGAGGACGCGAAGATGATGGGGATCACGCCGGCCATGTTCACGCGCAACGGCATGAAGTGGCGCTGTCCGCCGTAGACGCGCCGACCGCGCGTCTGCTTGGCCTGCTGCACGGGGATCCTGCGTTGCCCCTGCTGGATGAACACGACGCCGACCACCGTGAGGACGAAGGCGGCCAGGAGGATGACCACGGCGGTGTAGTGAAGCTCGCCGACGCGGACCTTCTCGATGACCTCGCCGAGACTCTGGGGAAGACGGGCGATGATGCCGGCCATGATGATGATGGAGATGCCGTTCCCGATGCCGTGGTCGTCGATGAGCTTGCCAAGCCAGATGAGGAACATGGCCCCGGTCGTCAGGCTCAGCACGGCCAGGATGTGGAAGCCGATGGTGGGGTTCGGCACCAGGCCCAGCCGCGTCTGGCCGGCGAGGTGCTGCACGACCATGGTGCCCTGGATGAGGCAGATGAGGATGGTGGCGTACTTCGTGTACTGCTCGATCTTCTGCCGTCCGGTGGCGCCTTCCTTCGAGATCTCCTCCAGTTTGGGAATCACCTTGGTAAGGAGCTGGAAGATGATGGCCGCGCTGATGTAGGGCATGATCCCGAGGGAGAAAAGGGTGAAGGAGAGGAAGCCTCCGCCGCTGACGAGATCGGCCAGTTTGAACAGGGCGCCGAGTCCGGATCCGCCCATCTTCTCGGCCAGTTCACCGAGCCGCTCGGGATCCACGCCGGGGAGGGGAATCTTGAAGCCGAGGCGGTAGACGATGAGCAACAGGAAGGTGAACCCGATCTTCTTGCGGAGTTCGGGCACCTTGAAGATGTTCTGCAAGGTCTCGAGGAAAGATTGGATCATCGCTTCCGCCTTTTTCCCTTCCCTTTCCTCTTGACGATGATTTCGATGGATCCGCCCGCGGCTTCGATCTTCTTCACCGCCGCCTCGCTGAAGCCGTGGGCCTTGACCTTGAGGGACGCCCGGACTTCGCCCTTCCCCAGGATCTTGAGGCCGTCATGGAGGTTCTTGACCAGCCCGGCCTTTTGCACCGCCTCGGGATCCACTTCACGGTCCTTCTCGAAGCGATTCAGGTCCTCCACGTTGAGGAGGACGTACCGTTTCCGGAACCGCCCGTTACGGAACCCTTTCTTGGGCAGGCGGCGGAAGAGGGGCATCTGGCCGCCCTCGAAATAGGGGTGCCAGGTGTATCCGGAACGGGCTTTCTGACCCTTGTGGCCGCGGCCGCAGGTCTTTCCGCGGCCGGAACCGGTTCCGCGCCCCACCCGACGCCGACGGCGTGCGTTCGCCGCGCCGGCCTTCAGGGATTTCAGATCCATGGTGGTCTCTCCCGTTTCGTCGTGCGGGGATCAGGAAGCCGCTTCGCTCGGCGTTTCCTTCTCTTCCCGACGACCCATCTCGTCCAGGGTGACGCCCCGGATCGCCTCGATTTCTTCCCGGGTCCGAAGCTGGAGAAGCCCGTCGATCGTGGCCTTGACCAGATTCACGGGGTTGTTCGTCCCGAAGGACTTGGTGAGGATGTTCTTGATGCCCGCGAGTTCCACCATGGCGCGCACGGAGGCGCCTGCGATGACGCCGGTTCCCGCCGAGGCGGGTCGCATCATGACGCGCGCGGCTCCGAACCGTCCCACCACCTCGTGCGGAATCGTGTCCCCCTTGAGGGAGATGCGATGGAGTCGCTTCCGGGCGTCCTTCTCGGCCTTCTCCACCGAGGGGGGGACCTCGTTGGCCTTTCCGAAGCCGAAGCCCACCGTGCCGTTCTTGTCGCCGACGACCACCACGGCGCTGAAGCTGAACCGGCGCCCGCCCTTGACGACGGTCGCGCACCGGTTGATCTTCACCACGGTGGTCTCGAGTTCGGTCGTGTCGGGAAGATGGACTTCCCTGCCCTTCGTCTTGAACCGCATGAACTCCCCTCAGAAATCCAGTCCTTCGCTCCGGGCGCCCTCGGCGAGGGCCTTGACGCGTCCATGGAACTTGAATCCGGCGCGGTCGAAAGCCACCTTCCGGATGCCCGTTTCCTTCGCCTTCCGCCCCAGCGCCTTGCCCACGGCCTCCGCCGCGGACGCGTTGCCCGTGTTCTTCAGGGCCTTGCGGACGTCCGCGCTGAGCGTGGAACAGGCGACGAGCGTGCGCCCATTCTCGTCGTCGATCACCTGGGCGTAGATGTGTTTCAGGCTCCGAAAGACGGCGAGCCTGGGCCTTTCCTCGGAACCGCGCAACGTCTTCCGGGTCCTCAGGCGCCGGCGTTTTCTTCGTTTTCGTTTCGTCGGATCCATGGTTCCGTCCGTTTCCTTCGCGGTCCGCGGATTACTTGGTTCCGCTGACCACCGACTTGCCGGCCTTCCGCCGGACCTGCTCCTTCTCGTAGCGGATGCCCTTGCCCTTGTAGGGTTCGGGAGGGCGGACCGCGCGGATATCGGCGGCGAACTGGCCGACCTTCTGCTTGTCGGCTCCTCGAACGATCATGATCGTGGTCCGGGGCGGCATCTCGACCTCGACCCCGGAGGGGATCTCGAGCACCTGGGGCTGACAGTAGCCGACGTTGAGGATCACCTTGCCGTTTTCCACCCGTCCCGTGTACCCCACGCCGACGATGTTGAGACGTTTCTCGAACCCCCGGGACACGCCTTCCACCATGTTGTTGAGGATGCTTCGCGTCATCCCGTGGAGGGCCCGCTGGGGGCGGAGATCGGAGGACCGCTTGACGACGGCCTTGCCGGCCTGCACCTCCACCGAGATGCCTGCCGGCAGATCGAAGGTCAGCTCGCCCTTCGGCCCCTTCACCGTGAGGCGGTTTCCCGCCGTGGAAACGTCGACCGGATCGGGGACGGCCACGGGGATTTTCCCGATTCTCGACATGGTTCGGTCTCCCTCACCAGACCTCGGCGAGGATCTCCCCGCCGAGGTTTCGTTGCTTGCATTCCCGATCGCTGAGGATGCCCTTGGAGGTGGAGACGATGAAGACGCCGAGCCCCTCATGGACGGGTTTCATGTCGGCCACGCCGGAGAAGATGCGCCGCCCGGGCCGGCTCACCCGCTGCAGGTGATGGATCACCTCCTCCCGGTCGGCCCCGTACTTCAACCGGATGCGCAGGGTCCGAAACGGCTTCGTGTCGATCACCTGCAGCCCGTCGATGTAGCCTTCCCGCTTCAGGGCTTCCGCGACCCCCTGTTTCATCCTGGAATGGGGCACGTCGACGTGTTTCTGGCGGATGGCCAGGGCGTTGCGAACTCTCGTGAGTTCATCCGCGATAGGATCCGTCATCATCGGGGCGCTTCCTCCGTTTCCAACACGGCGTTCCGCCTACCAGGAAGCCTTCCGGACGCCGGGGATCAGGCCCTGCGAGGCCATGATACGGAAGCAGCACCGGCAGAGGGTGAATTTCCGCATGTAGGCCCGGGGCCGCCCGCAGATCTGGCACCGGTTCTTCTTCCTCGTCTTGTATTTCGGCGGTTTCGCCGCTTTCAACTTCTGGCAGAGACTGGCCACCTTCTCACCTCCTGAAGGGCATGCCGAACATCCTGAGCAACGCCAGGGATTCTTCGTCCGACCCGCCCCGGATCACGACCGTCACGTTCATGCCCTGGACGAATTCCACGTCGTCGATGTGGATCTCCGGAAAGACGATCTGCTCCGTCAGACCCATGTTGAAGTTCCCGCGACCATCGAAGGCGTCGGGATCCAGCCCCCGGAAGTCCCGGATCCGGGGGATGGCGATGCTGACGAGACGGTCCAGGAACTCGTACATCCTCTTGCCCCGGAGCGTCACCTTGCAGCCGATCGGCATCTCCTCGCGGAGCTTGAAGCCCGAAACGGATTTCTTCGCCCGCGTGACGCACGGCTTCTGCCCGGTCACCATGGCCAGGTCCTTGGCGACGGCGTCGAGGATCTTGCGGTTCTCGGTGGCCCGGCCGACGCCCATGCTCACGATGATCTTCTCGATCCGGGGCACGGCCATGATGTTGCCGTAGCCGAAGGACTCCATCATGGACGGCCGGATTTCCGCGATGTAACGGTCGAGCAGTCTGGCCATCGTTTCCTCAGACGCCTTCCTTGCACTTCTTGCAGACCCGGATCTTCTTGCCGCTCTTGTCGATGCGATGCTCCACCCGCACGCCCCGGTTGCATCGCGGGCAGAAGAGGAGCAAATTCGACACGTGGACGGGGGCCTCCTTCTGGACCCGCCCGCCGGCCGGGGTCTTCTGGGTCCGGCGAACGTGCTCCCAGATGTAGTTGACGCCTTCCACGATGGCCCGTTTCCTGGCCGGAAAGGCCTTCAGGACCTTCCCCTTCTTCCCGCGGTCCTCCCCGGCGTTGACGACCACCGTGTCGTTGACCTTCACGTGCATCAGATCACCTCGCTCGCCAGGGATACGATTTTCGTGTATCCTTTCTGACGAAGCTCTCTCGCCACGGCCCCGAAGATCCGCGTTCCCTTGGGGTTCTTGTCGTCGGCGAGGATCACCACCGCGTTGCTGTCAAACCGGACGTAGGAGCCGTCCTCCCGTCGTTGATGCCGGCGCGTACGCACGATCACGCCCTTCACCACGGTGCCCGGTTTCAGATCCGCTCCCGGCAGGGCCTTCTTCACCGAACCCACCACCACGTCTCCGATCTCGGCGTGCCGCTTGTTTCCCTTGCCCAGGACCTGGATGCACTGGACGCTTTTGGCGCCGGTATTGTCGGCCACGTCCAATCGCGTCTGCATCTGGATCATCGCGAGCCTCTACTGATCAGGAGACCTCGGCGGTCCGCTTCACGACCTTGACAAGCCGCCACCGCTTCGTCTTGCTGAGCGGCCGGGTCTCCATGATTTCCACGAGATCGCCGACCCGCCCCTCGTTCTTCTCGTCATGCACCTGCAGGTTCGTCCAGCGACGCTGGATCTTGTCGTAGATCGGGTGGGACACCCTCCGCTCGACGCGCACCGAGATCGTCCGGTCCATCTTGTCACCGCTCACTTTCCCGACGATCGTCTTTCGCATCCCGCGCACGGGGCACCTCCTGCTCTTTCGTCCCCTCCTGCCTTCAGAGACGGACTCCTTTTTCGCGCAAAATCGTCTTGATCCGCGCGATGTCCCGCTTCATCCGGCGGACTTCCGAAGGGTTCTCGATCTGCTCCACCTCGGTCTGGAAGCGCTTGTGGAAGACCGCATCGGCCGTCTTCCGGTACGCCTCGACGAGTTCTTCGACCGTCTTGCCGCGCAGCTCCGATGCCTTCACGGTTCGAACCTCCTCACGGCCAGCCGGGATTTCACGGGCATCTTGTGCGCCACCCGCGCCAGCGCCTGCTTGGCCACGTCCAGCGGAACGCCCGCGATCTCGTACAGGATGGTCCCCGCTCTCACCGGCGCGGCCCAGAAGTCGATCTCCCCCTTTCCCTTCCCCATCCGCGTCTCCGCCGGCGTTCCCGTCACCGGCTTGTAGGGAAAGATGCGAATGTACACCTTCCCCTCGTGCTGCAGGAAACGCGTCGCGGCCACCCGCCCCGCCTCGATCTGCTGGGCCGAAATCAGGCCCTGGCCCGCGGACTGCAGTCCCGCCACGCCGAAGGAAACCGTATTCCCCTTCGACGCGGTCCCCCGGATCCGGCGGCGCTGGGCCTTCCTGAACTTGACGCGCTTGGGCATCAACGCCATCAGAAATCCTCCCTGTCCACGACCAGGTCCCCCCGGTAGATCCAGCACTTCACGCCGATGACCCCGAAGGAGGCCTTCGCTTCCGCGAGCCCGTAGGAGATGTCCGCCTTCAGCGTCTGCAAGGGAATGCTTCCCCGATGGGTATGTTCCGTCCTCGACATTTCCGCCCCGCCGAGCCGCCCCGAAACCTGAAGCTTCACGCCCTTGGCGCCGGCTTGCATCGTGATCTCCGCCGTCTTCTTGATCGCCCGGCGGAACGAAGCGCGCTTGCGGAGCTGTTCCGCCACGCTCTCGGCCACCAGCTGCGCTTCCAACTCGGGCTTGGGCACCTCGATGATCTTCGGGTCCACCTTCTTGCCCGTGATGATCTCCAGATCCTCTTTCAGCCGGTCCACCTTCGCCCCCTTGCGCCCGATGATGATGCCCGGTCTCGCGGCATGGATGTACACCACCACCATGCCCATCGAACGCTCGATCTCGATCTTGGGGATCCCCGCCAGATGGAATTCCTTCTTGACGTGTTCGCGGATCCGGTGGTCCTCGATCAGCAGGGAGCCGAAGGTCCTCTTCGGCGCGTACCACCGGGACTGCCAGTTGATCACGTTGGACGTCGGCGTTCCGGAGGTCGTCCGGTGGATGATCCCCCGGATCTTGATCCCCGTCCTGAATCCCGTCGGCTGCACTTTCTGTCCCATAGCCGCCTTCCTCGCCTTACATCTCCCAGGGCGGTTTCAGCACGATGCGAATGTGGCACGTGCGCTTCATCCGCGGGGAAGCCATCCCACGGGCCCGTGGCCTCCACCGCTTCATCGTCGGCCCCTCGTCGACCCGGGCTTCCGCCACCACGAGGTCGTTCGCGTCGAGGTCGAGACGCTTCTCGGCGATGGCCTGGCGCGCCCCCGCCAGCGCCGACTCGATCACCTTCTTCACCATCCCCGCCCCGCGCCGCCGAATCGTCGAGAGGCCCACCAGGGCCTCGTTGACCTCCCGCCCCCGGACACGGTCCGTCACCGGCCTCACCTTGAACGGCGAGATCCGCGCAAATCTATGGGCCGCCTTGAAATCCATGGCTCCGTCACCCGAATCTTCCGCCCGTCCCCCGGGAGGGCCGGGCGGACGCCGCATGACACCCGCAAGCGGAACCTACCGCTTGCGACGGTCCTTCCTTCCCCCGTGGCCTCCGATACGCCGCGTCATCGCGAACTCGCCCAGCTTGTGCCCCACCATGTCCTCGACCACGTACACCTTCAGAAAGGACTTCCCGTTGTGCACGAGGAACGTATGGTCCACGAACTCCGGCACGATCGTGCACGCCCTGGCCCAGGTCTTGATCGGATCGTGACTGCCCGTATCCTTCTGGCGCATCACCTTCCGGAGCAACTTCGGCACCACGGCCGGGCCTTTTTTCGATGATCTGCTCATGACTTCCGCCATCCGAAATCCGGAATGCCCCCGGGAGGCCTCATCGCTTCTTCTTCCGCCGGCGAACGATCAAATCGCTTCCGGGCTTGTTCCTCTTGCGCGTCTTGCCCCCCTTGGCCAGCTGGCCCCAGGGCGAACAGGGGTGCCGCCCCCCCGCCGAGCGCCCTTCGCCGCCCCCCAGGGGATGCGCCACCGGGTTCATCGCCACCCCGCGAACGTGGGGACGGATTCCCATGTGCCGCTTGCGGCCCGCCTTGCCCAGCCGCACGTTGATGTGGTCGAGGTTGCCGATCTGGCCCACCGTGGCGCGGCATTCCTCCCGGACCCGCCGGATCTCCCCCGAGGGCAGAACGAGCTGGGCGTAGCCGCCTTCGCGCGCCTGCAGCTGGGCCACGGCCCCGGCGCTGCGGGCCAGCTGCCCCCCGCGTCCGGCCTTGAGTTCCACGTTGTGGACCGGCGTCCCCAGCGGGATGTTCTTCAGGGGCATGCAGTTGCCCGTCTCGGGTTCCACCTTCTCCCCGCTGACGACCCGGTCGCCCACCTTCAGCCCCACCGGCGCCAGGATGTAGGCCTTTTCCCCGTCGGCGTAGTGCAGAAGGGCGATCCGGCTGGACCGGTTGGGGTCGTACTCCAGCGCGGCCACGCGGGCCGGCACATCCACCTTCTTGCGCTTGAAATCGAGCGTTCTCAGCTTCCGCTTGTGCCCCCCTCCGCGATGGCGCAACGTGATCCGTCCACGCGCGTTTCGCCCTCCCGTCACTTTCCGGGGCGCGCAAAGGCCCTTCTCGGGCTTCTTCTTCGTGAGGTCGGAAACGTCCAGCACGGAGGCCTTCCGTCTTCCCGGACTCGTCGGCTTGTAGTTCTTCAACATGACGCTGTCTCGCTTTCAGCGCGCGCCCGTTTCCCGTTAGATGAACTCGATCCGGTCCCCTTCCTTGAGCACGACCAGGGCCTTCTTCCACACGCCCGTGGACCCCACCTGGTAGTACCGCTGACGCCGGCTCTTCCCCGGCATTCTCATGGTGCGCACGGACACGACGCGGACGCCGAACTTCTCCTCGATGGCCTGGCGAATCTGGATCTTGTTCGCATCCGGCCGCACCTCGAAAGGATAGGTGTTCCGCGTCTCGATGCCGTGCATGCCCTTCTCGGAAAGGAGAGGCCTGACGACCACGTCGGCGTACTGCCTCATGACGCCACCTCCTTGCCCGGAGCGCCCACCCGCTTCTGGATCCGCTCGAAGCCCCCTTGGGTCATCACGATCTTCCCGCCCCGGACGAGGTGGTAGGCATTCACCTGGTCGACGGGAAGGATCGATACGCCCGGTAGGTTCCGGCCGCACCGGACCACCACGGGATCGTGGGCGTCGGTGGCGATGAGAACCTTGTCGCCCGCCCCCATGGTCTCGAGGATCCGGGCAATCGTCTTCGTCTTGGGCGGCTCGATCTCGATCGCCTCGAGGAACGCCACCTCCCCGTCTTCGATCTTGGCGCGCAGGGCTCCGGCGCAGGCTCGCCGGCGCGCCTTGAGAGGCAGGCGATGCCGGTAGCTCCGCGGGCGGGGGCCGAAGATCGTCCCGCCCGTCCGCCAGAGGGGGGAACGCTTGGTGCCGGCCCGGGCGTGACCCGTCCCCTTCTGTCGCCAGGGCTTCTTGGAAGACCCCGCGATTTCCGACCGTTCCTTCGTGTCGGCGTTTCCCTGCCGACGAGCGGCCTCGTAGGCCAGGACGGCGCGGCGGAGGAGATCCAGATTCACCGCCGGAGCGAGTTCGTCGACGGCGACGTCCACCGTTTTGACGTACCCGCCGCTCGTGTTGTACAGGGGAACTCTGGCCATGATCACACCTTGATGCGAATGTCGACACCGGCCGGCATGTTGAGTTTTTTCAGCGCCTCGACGGTCTGCGCCGTGGGTTCCTGGATATAGATCAGGCGCTTGTGGGTCCGGATCTCGAATTGTTCCCTGGATTTCTTGTCGATGTGGGGCGACCGGAGAACGGTGTATCGTTCCACGCGCGTGGGAAGAGGGACGGGGCCGGAGACGAGCGCCCCGGTCCGCTTGGCTTCCTTCACGATTTCATGGGCGGACTGATCGAGGATCTCGTGATCGTAGGCTTCCATCCGGATTTTGATCTTCTCGGACATCGGATAACTCCGGAATCGCCCCTCGACGGGGGAAATTTGTTACGGTAGCGGGCAACCCTGCGTCTGTCAAGATGAAAACTTCTTCCCCGGGCGGAAATTCAGCCAAACAAGGATTTCCGGACGGTCTCCGGCAAGGGGGCGTACTCGTAGGGCTCGAGAGAACACGTCCCCCGTCCCTGGGTCAGGGAACGCAGATCGCCCGTGTATCCGAACATGCCCGCCAGCGGCACCGTGCCGCGCAGGATATCCATCCCGCTCTCCCTCTCCACGTCATGGATCTCCGCCCGGCGCCCCTGGAGATCGTGAATCACGCTCCCCCGGAAGGACTCGGGCACGTGCGCCTCGAATTTCATCACGGGCTCGAGGAGGCGGGCTTGCGCCCGGCCGAGGGCGTCCTCGAACGCAAGGCGGGCGGCGGCCGCGAACGCCGGTTCCGTGGAATCGGTCTGATGGAAGGTCCCGCCCGTCAACCGGATGAGGAGACGGCTCATGGGGTAGCCCATCACCGGCCCGCTCCACGCGGCGCCCACCGCGCCCTCCTTCACGGCGTCCACGAACGCCGGAGGCACTTCGTCCGGCGAGGCGTCGTTGACGAAGCGAACCTCCGCCTCCTGGATGGGTTCGATTTCCAGGCGCACCTCGGCGAACTGATTCCGGCCCGACGGGGAGGTACGCTGGAACCGTCCCTCGCCGCGCGCTTTCCGGACCACCCCCTCCCGGTAGGACACGCGCGGTTTCCCCACGCGTGCATCGATCTTGAAATCCCGGATCATCCTGTTCTTGAGGACTTCGAGGTGAAGCTCTCCCATGCCGGAAAGGAGGATCTGTCCCGTGTCCTCGTCCGTCTTCCAGGTGAAGGTGGGATCCTCGTGCGCGAGTTTCTTCAGCACGTCGAAGAGTTTGTCCTTTTCGGAAGAGCTTCTTGGTTCCACGGCCATGGAAACCACGGGCGAGGGGAACACCATGCTCTCGAAGAGGATGAGGTGTTTCCGATCGCACAGGGTTTCGCCGGTGCTGGTGAACCGGAGGCCACCGGTGGTGCCGATCTCACCGGCCTTGAGCTCGGGGATCTCGGTGCGCCGGTTGGCCTGGATCGACCAGATGCGCTGGATCCGCTCGCTCTTGTTCTTGGCGGGATTGAAGACCGTCTGCCCGCGCTTCATCGTGCCCGAATAGACGCGGAGGAAGGAGATTTCCCCCCACTGCTCGAAGGCGGTCTTGAAGACGAGGGCGGAGAAATGTTCTTTCGGATCGGGCCGGCGCTTGACGGCCTTGCCGGTTTTGGGGTGGAAGCCCTTGACGGGAGGCAGGTCCTCGGGGGCGGGGAGGTAGTCCCCGATGGCGTCCAGAAGGGGCTGGACGCCCTTGTTCTTGAGGGCGGATCCGCAGAGCACGGGCGTACACGCGGAGCGGAGGCACGCGGCCCGGATGAGAGACTTGAGATCCTCGGACGCGATCGTCTCGCCCCGGTCCCACCTCTCCAGGATCCGGTCGGCCTCTTCGCCGCCGGCCGTCTCGAGAACGCGTTCCACGAGGATTTCCCGGGCGGCCTGGGCTTCCTCGGCGAAGTCGTCGGGCACGTCGCCCACCGCGACCTCGGCGCCGTACTGCTTCTCGCTGAAGGTGAGGGCCTTCATGGTGAGGAGGTCGACGACGCCCCGGAATCCACCTTCGCTTCCCATGGGAATCTGAAGGATGAGGGTATCGGCCTGCAGGCGGTTCTTCAGCGACTTGACGGCCCGGTAGAAATCGGATCCCACGCGGTCGAGCTTGTTGATGAAGGCGATCCGGGGGATGCGATAGCGCTGGGCCTGCCGCCAGACCGTCTCGGACTGGGCCTCGACGCCGGCCACGCCGTCGAAAACACCGACGGCCCCGTCCAGTACGCGGAGGGACCGCTCGACCTCGGCGGTGAAGTCGACGTGGCCCGGCGTATCGATGAGGTTGATGCGGTACGCCTTCCACGGGAAGGTGACGGCGGCGGACGTGATGGTGATGCCTCTTTCCTGCTCGTCGGGCATCCAGTCCGTGACGGTGGTTCCTTCGTCGACCTCGCCGGGGACGTGGACATGGCCGCTGAGAAAGAGCATCCGTTCGGTGAGGGTCGTCTTTCCCGCATCGATGTGGGCAATGATGCCGATGTTCCGCGTCTTGCTAGAAGGTTCAGCCATGGTGAGGCGTGTCCACGGCGCCGGAATCCGGGGAGGGCGGTAAGCGCCGACAGAGAAAGAGCCCCGTGAAGCAGGGCTCGGATCGGGATCGGGATTACCAGGCGAAATGGGCGAACGCCTTGTTCGCCTCCGCCATCCGGTGGACGTTCTCCTTTTGCTTGAAGGCGGCGCCTTCCCTGTTAAAGGCATCCGCCAGTTCCTCGGCCAGTCGCTGGGCCATGGGGCGGCCCCGTTTCTTGCGGGTCGCATCCAGGATCCAGCGGAACGCCAGCGATTGCTGCCGTTTCCGGTTCACTTCCATGGGGACCTGATAGGTGGCGCCGCCCACGCGCTTGGAGCGGACCTCGATCTGTGGTTTCACGTTGTTGATGGCGGCCGTGAAGATGTCGAGGGGATCGGCGTCGCGGGCCTTCTTCGAGAGGAGGTCCATGGCGTCGTAGAAGACGTCCTGGGCCACGGATTTCTTGCCGTCCAGCATCAGGTAGTTGATGAATTTCGAGACGAGCTTGGAGTTGTACCGGGGGTCCGGCTTCAGCAGTTGCTCGAGACTCTTGAATTTTCTGGGCATGCTTTCGTCCGCTCCACTTCCGAAATCCGCGTTTCCCGGTCCGTCCGGCTACCCGGGCATCTTCTGCCCGTACTTCGACCGGGACTGCTTCCGGTCATCCACGCCTTGCGTGTCCAACACGCCCCGGATGACGTGATATCTCACCCCCGGAAGGTCCCTCACGCGTCCTCCGCGAACCAGGACGATGGAGTGCTCCTGGAGGTTGTGTCCTTCGCCGGGAATGTACGCCGTCACTTCCTTGCCGTTGGACAGCCTCACCCGCGCGATCTTCCGGAGCGCCGAGTTGGGCTTCTTGGGCGTCTGGGTCTTCACCTGCAAGCAGACGCCGCGCTTCTGGGGGCATTCCCCCAGCACGGGCGTCTTCTTCTTCTTCAACACTCTCTTCCGGCCTTTCCGGACGATCTGGTTGATCGTGGGCATCGGGGCATCTCCTCAGAACAACGTCTGCTCCTCGGCTTCCAGCCGGGCTTCCTCCTCCATCTCCGCCCTCTCCAGCAATTCCTTCAGCTCTTCATCGCCGACGTGCTTCTTCACCATCGTCTTGTAGTGGGCCTTGAAACCGGTTCCCGCCGGAATCATGTGTCCGAGGATCACGTTCTCCTTCAGACCCAGCAGCTCGTCCACCTTCCCCGCCAGGGCGGCCTCGGTGAGCACCTTGGTGGTCTCCTGGAACGACGCCGCCGAGATGAAGCTCGAGGACTGGAGGGACGCCTTCGTGATCCCCAGCAGGAGCGGGGCGAACGAGGCGGGCCGCCCGCCTTTCTCCTGAACCTTGCGATTCTCGCTTTTCAGGATGAACTTGTCCACCACCGAACCGGGAAGGAATTCGGTGTCTCCGGCGTTGTTGACGCGAACCTTCCGCATCATCTGCGCGATGATGATCTCGATGTGCTTGTCGTTGATCTTCACGTTCTGGGACCGGTAGACGTTCTGGATCTCCTTCAGCAGGTACTGCTGCAGGGATTCCTCCCCGTTGATGCGCAGGATGTCGTGAAGCACCAGGGGCCCGTCCACCAGGGGATCGCCGGCTTTCACGCGCGTCCCCTTGTGGACGCGGAGGTGCTTGCCCTGGGGAACCAGGTGGTCCTTTTCCATCCCTGTCTCGCTGCGGACGATGATCGTCCGCTTGCCGCGGCGCTTTTCCCCGATGTCCACCACGCCGTCGATCTCGGAGATCACGGCGGGGTTCTTCGGCCGCCGCGCCTCGAACAGCTCGGTCACGCGGGGCAGCCCGCCCGTGATGTCCTGGGTTCCCGTGATTTCCCGGGCCGTCTTGGCGAGCAGGGTCCCGGACACGATCTTCTGGCCTTCCTCCACCTCGATGTTCGCCTTCTCGGGAATGTGATACGCCCCGAGAATCGCGTCCTTGTCCCCCTCGATGATGATCTGGGGATGCAGGTCCCCCTTGTGTTCGATGATCTCCCGGCGTCGGACCTTCTTCTCGCCCTCCCCCTCGAACTCCTCCTTCATGGTCACGCCGGGCACGATGTCCTCGTACCGGACGCGGCCGCTCTGCTCGGCCAGGATGGGAATGTTGAACGGGTCCCACCGCACGAGGACCTTGCGCAGCGACACGGTCTCGCCCTCGTCGACCTCGATGACGGCGCCGAGGGGGATGGTGTGCCGCTCGACTTCCCGGTCGCCTTTCTTGGGGTCGAACAGGATGATCTCGCCGTCCCGTTTCAGGACGACCCTTTCTCCCTTCTCGTTGACGGCCGTGGACACGTTGTTCAATTTCACCTTGCCAGCGGTGCGGGAACGGAACTCGGACTCTTCGATGAGACGGTGGGCCGTGCCTCCGATGTGGAAGGTGCGCATGGTCAGCTGGGTGCCGGGCTCGCCGATGGATTGCGCCGCGATGATCCCCACCGCCAGGCCATCCTCGACGACGTTCCCCTTGGAAAGGTCCATGCCGTAACATTTCGCGCAGAGCCCCAGCGGCGTTTCGCACGTCAGGGGCGAGCGGACCCGGATCCGATCGTAGCCGAGGGTCTGGATGCGTTCGGCGGACTCCTCGCTGATGATCTCCCCTCCCTCCACGACCACCTCGCCCGACTTCCGGTCCACGACGGTCTCCAGCGCAACCCGGCCCTTGATCTGCTCGGCCAGGGAGACCTCGACCTTTTCGCCGCGGAAGATCGTGGTCTTGGTGATGCCGTTGAGGGTCCCGCAATCACTCTCGTTGATCACGACGTTCTGGGCCACGTCGGCCAGCTTCCGGGTGAGGTAGCCGGAATCGGCCGTCTTGAGGGCGGTGTCCGCCAGCCCCTTGCGGGCGCCGTGCGTGGAGGAGAAGTATTCCAGCACCTTCAAGCCCTCGCGGAAGTTGGCCTTGATGGGCGTCTCGATGATGTTCCCGGAAGGCTTGGCCATCAGGCCGCGCATACCGGCCAGCTGGCGGATCTGCTCGAGCGAGCCCCGCGCCCCCGAATCCGCCATCATGTAGATGGGATTCAGGTACCGCTTCCCGCTACGCGTGTCGGTTCTCAACTCCTCCATCATCTCGACCCCGACGCGCTCGCGCGCATGGGTCCACACGTCCACGATCTGGTTGTGCCTCTCCCCCTCGGTGATGGCGCCCATCTCGTAGCTACGGATGATCCGGTCCACCGCCGTCTGGGAGATCTGCAGGATTTTTTCCTTGTTCCTGGGCATGCGCAGGTCGTTCTTGGAGAAGGAAATGCCTCCGAGCGTGGCCTGCTTGAACCCCAATCCCTTGAGGTCGTCGAGGAGTTCGAGCGTCCGCTGGGTCCCCACCGTCTCATGGCACTGGGAGATGATCCGGTTGATCTCCTTCTTCTTCAACAGCAGGTTGTAGAAGGGCATCTCGTCGGGAATGATGTCGTTGAAGAAGATCCGCCCCACCGTGGTCTCCACCAACCCTTCCGCCGTCGCGGCCTTGAACCCCTCGATCACCACGGTCTTTTCCGGCGGCAGCTGGATCTTGACGCGGGCGTGCAGGCTCACCCGGTGCTGGGCGTAGGCCAGGTGCGCCTCCTGGGGGCCGGCGAACCGCATCCCCTCGCCCTTCAAGTCGGGCAAATCGACCGTGAGGTAGTAGCAGCCCAGGACGATGTCCTGGGAGGGCGCGATGAGGGGTGCGCCGTGCGCCGGGGAGAAGATGTTGTGGGTGGACAGCATGAGCGTGGACGCCTCCACCTGCGCCTCCAGCGAGAGGGGGAGGTGGACCGCCATCTGGTCGCCGTCGAAATCGGCGTTGAATCCCGCGCAGACGAGCGGATGGATCTTGATGGCGTTTCCCTCGACGAGGATCGGTTCGAAAGCCTGGATCCCCATGCGGTGCAGGGTCGGCGCCCGGTTGAGCAGCACGGGGTGGTTCTGGATGACGTCGTCGAGGATGTCCCACACCTCCTCGTCCTTCCGCTCGAGCATCTTCTTCGCGCTCTTGATGGTGTCGGCGTGTCCGAGTTCCTTCAGGCGCCGGATGATGAAAGGCTGGAAGAGCTCCAGGGCGATCTTCTTGGGGAGGCCGCACTGATGGAGCTTGAGTTCCGGCCCCACCACGATGACCGACCGCGCCGAATAATCCACCCGCTTGCCGAGGAGGTTCTCCCGGAACCGGCCCTGCTTCCCCTTGATCATGTCGGTCAGCGACTTCAGGGGACGGTTCGCCGAGCCCAGCACCGGGCGGCGGCACCGCCCGTTGTCGAAGAGGGCGTCCACGGACTGCTGGAGCATCCTCTTTTCGTTCCGGATGATGACCTCCGGCGCGTTGAGGTCCAGCAGTTTCTTCAACCGGTTGTTCCGATTGATCAGCCGCCGGTACAGGTCGTTGAGATCGGAGGTGGCGAAGTTCCCGCTCTCCAGGAGCACCAGCGGCCTCAGATCGGGCGGGATCACGGGGATGACATCGAGGATCATCCATTCGGCCTTGTTCTCCGAGTCCCGTAGCGCTTCCACCAGCTTCAGACGCTTGATGATATCCCTTTGCCGCTGCTTGGAATTCGTTTTGGCGAGAGCCTCCCGGAGATCCTGGGAAAGCGTATCGAAGTCCGTCCCGCGAATCACCTCGCGCAACGCCTCCGCACCCATGCCCGCTTGGAACGCGTCGCCGTATTCCCGGCGCAGGGAACGATACTCGTCCTCCGTCAGCAGTTGCTTGTCCTTCAGGGGCGTGGAACCCGGATCGACCACCAGATAATCCTGGAAATAGATCACCCGCTCGAGATCCGACGTCTTCATGCCCAGCAGCGTCCCGATTCTCGAGGGCATGGCCTTGAAGAACCAGATATGCCCCACGGGCGCGGCGAGGTTGATGTGGCCCATCCTCTTCCGGCGGACCCGGGAGTGGGTCACGGTCACGCCGCAACGGTCGCAGATCACCCCCTTGTGCTTGATCCCCTTGTACTTCCCGCAGAAACATTCCCAGTCCCGCTCGGGACCGAAGATCTTCTCGCAGAACAGGCCGTCCTTTTCGGCCCGGTACGTCCGGTAGTTGATGGTCTCCGGTTTCTTGACTTCCCCGTACGACCAGCTCCGGATGTCCTCCGGGGAGGCCAGTCGGATCTTCACGGAACCGTAGTCATTGATCTTGTCGTAGAACGATTCCATGCATCCTCCTGCCGCTTCACATCCGTTGCGTTCCACGATCCCCGAGGGCCCCCGGCCCCCGGCCGGATCCGCAATCGAACATCCGCGATCCAATCTCGTCAGACTTTTTTCTTCTCCAGGATCATGTTCAACGCCAGCCCCTTGATCTCGTTGGTGAGCACGTCGAACGAAACCGGGGTACCCGGCTCCAGGGTGTTCTCTCCCTTGACCATGGCCTCGTAGATCTTCGTACGCCCGTCCACGTCGTCGCTCTTCACCGTCAGCAGCTCCTGGAGAATGTGGGCGGCCCCGTAGGCTTCCAGGGCCCAGACCTCCATCTCGCCGAACCGCTGCCCGCCGAACCGCGCCTTGCCGCCCAGCGGCTGTTGCGTGATGAGCGAATAGGGGCCGGTGGCGCGGGCGTGGACCTTGTCGTCCACCAGATGGTGGAGCTTCATCATGTAGATGTACCCCACCGTGACTCTCTGATCGAACGCCTCCCCCGTCCTCCCGTCGTAGAGGGTGGTCTTCCCGTCCACGGGGAGGTCGGCCTCCTCCAGCGCCAGCTCGATCTCCGATTCCGTACACCCGTCGAAGATGGGCGTCTCGGCCCGGAAGCCGAGTTCCTTCGCCGCCCATCCCAGGTGCGTCTCGAGAATCTGCCCCAGGTTCATCCGGGAGGGAACGCCCAGGGGGTTCAAGAGGATCTGGACGGGCGTCCCGTTTTCCAGGAAGGGCATGTCCTCGATGGGGAGGATCTTGGAGATCACCCCCTTGTTCCCGTGCCGTCCAGCCATCTTGTCGCCCACGGACAGGATCCGCTTGGTCGCCACGTAGACCTTGACCATCTCGAGAACGCCGGTGGGCAGCTCGTCGCCGCGCGTGAGCTTGCCGATGACGCGGTTTTTCTCGTCCTCGGCGGCCTCGATCCGGTCGGCGTACTCCCGGATCACCTTGATGGCGGCCTTCTTCTTCCCCTCCCCCCTCACGCGGAGGTTGTTGATGTGGACGCTCTCCTTCAGCTCCTGGAGCTCGTTCAGCGACAGCCCCGGCCGGTACTCGATGACCCGTCCCGTCCCCTTCTCGGTCACGGGGCCTTCCAGGGCCTCCTCCAGCTTGACCATCATGTCCCGTACGGCCCGCGAGAACCGCCGGTGGAAGTCCTTTTCAGCCTTCTTGATTTCCATCCGGTTCTGGGCCCTCTCCTCCTCGGAAAGGTTCACTTTCCTGGAGAATTTCTGCGTGTCAATGACGATCCCTTCCACCCCGGAGGGCACATCCAGGGAGTCGTTCTTGACGTCCTCCCCCGCCCTTCCGAAGATGGCGTGCAGGAGTTTCTCCTCCGGCGAGAGCTCGGATTTGGACTTGGGCGCCACCTTGCCCACCAGGATGTCCCCCGGCCCCACCTTCGTCCCGATCCGGACGATGCCGTCCTCGTTGAGGTTCTTCAGGGCTTTTTCGGACACGTTGGGGATGTCCCGCGTGAACTCTTCGCGGCCCAGCCGCGTCTCCCGGATCTCGATCTCGAACTCGTCGATATGGATCGAGGTGTAGGTGTCGTTGCGGACGAGTTCCTCGCTGACGATGATGGCGTCCTCGAAATTGTGCCCCTCCCAGGACATGAAGGCCACGAGGACGTTCTTGCCGAGCGCCAGGTCCCCCTGGCTCGTGGAGGCTCCGTCCGCGATCACCTGGCCGCCCTTGACCCGCTGTCCCTCCGCCACGATGGGTCGCTGGTTCAGGCAGGTCCGGTCGTTGAGTCCGACGAACTTGCGGAGCCGGTATTTCCTGTCGTCGATCACGATCTCGTCGGCCGAGACGCGGTTGACCGTGCCGTCGGTATCGGCCACGACCACCATGCCCGAATTCCGGGCCACCGCGCCTTCCATGCCCGTGCCGACGACGGGGGGTTCCGTGGTGAGGATGGGCACGGCCTGGCGCTGCATGTTGGAGCCCATCAGCGCGCGGTTCGCGTCGTTGTGCTCCAGAAACGGGATGAGGGAAGCCGAGACGCCCACCAGCTGCTTGGGAGAAACGTCCATGTACTGGACGTCGGTCGGCTTGACCTGCGCAGAATCCCCCCCGATCCTCGCCAGGACCTTGTCGCCGATGATCTTCCCGTTGCGCCCCAGGGGCGTGTCGGCGGGCACGAGGACGGCTTCCGCCTCTTCGTCGGCCCGGAGGAACACGACCTCATCGACGACCTTGCCCTTTTTCACGACGCGGTAGGGCGTGGTCAGGAAGCCGTACTCGTCCACCTTCGCGTAGATGCTCAAGGAGGAGATGAGGCCGATGTTGGTTCCCTCGGGAGTCTCGATGGGGCAGATGCGCCCGTAGTGGGACGTGTGGACGTCGCGGACCTCGAAGCCGGCGCGTTTCCGGTTCAGGCCGCCGGGCCCCAGGGCTGAGAGCCGCCGCTCGTGCGTCAGCTGGGCCAGGGGATTGGTCTGGTCGACGACCTGGGAAAGTTCGCCCCGTCCGAAGAAATAGTCGATGGCCGAGGAGATGGTTTTCGAGTTGATCAGGGACCGGGGGGAGAGCGTTTCCCGGTTGTTCAGGTTCATCCTCTCCTGGACCATCCGTTTCAGTTTCAGAAAGCCCTTCCGGATCTCGTCGGAGGCCAGCTCGTCGATCGTTCTCACCCGGCGGTTCCCCAGGTGATCGATGTCGTCGACGTGGCCTTCGCGGTGGCGCAGTTTCAAGAGGTACCGGATGGCGTTGAGGATGTCCGTCTGGTCGAGGGTCATCACCTCGCCGGAGACGTGCGACCCGAACTTGCGGTTGAGGCGGAACCGCCCCACGCGACCGAGGCGGTAGCGGTTGGGTTCGAAGAATTTTTCCCGGAAGAGATCCTTGGCCCTTTCCAGCTGCGGGGGGTTCCCCGGCCGGAGGCGGCCGTAGATCTTGAGGAGGGCTTCCTCGTGGGTGGAGGAGGTGTCCTCGGCCAGGGAGTTCAAGATGAGGGGGTCGTCCACCTGGGGGATGATGGTCGCCTCCTCGATCCCGGCGTCCCGGATGGCGTCGAGGTGCTTCTCGGTGAGGATCTCGCCGGTCTCGGCCAGGACCTCCCCCGTTTCCGGGTTCACGAGATCCCCCACGAGATGGCGCCCCAGAACCTTCTTCAGGCCTCCCCGTCCGGAGACGTCCACGGTCTCGGTCTCGTAGAAGAGGCTGAGGATCTGCGCATTCGTGCCGAACTCGGGCGACACGGCCCGCAGGAAGGTCAGCGCGGAGAACTTCCCGCTCTGATCGATCTTGATGCTGATGGTCTCCCGTTTGGAAACGGTGAGCTCGATCCAGGAGCCCCTCTCGGGGATGATCCAGCACTGGTGGAGCTTGCGGTCACCGGGGTGGATCTCCTCGCCGAAGTCGATGCCGGGCGAGCGGTGCAGCTGGGAGACGATCACGCGTTCGGCGCCGTTGATGATGAATTCTCCCCCGCCGATCATGATCGGGACCTCCCCCAGATAGACCTCCTCCTCGATGGGCTCTTCCTTGTCGAGACGGACCCGGATCTTGAAGGGGTACCCGTAGGTGAGTCTCAGCTGCCAGCATTCCTCGGGGGTGTACCGGGGTCGGCCGAGCTCGTACCACAGGAACTCGAGCGACATGGACCCGTCCATGCTCTTGATGGGGAAGATTTCCTCCAGGATCGCCTGGAGCCCGATGCTCTTCCGTTCCGTGGGGCGGATGTCTTTCTGCAGGAATTTCTCGTACGATGCCGTCTGCAGTTGGACGAGATCGGGAATGTCCAGGACATCCTTGGAGAGCCCGTATCTCCGGATTGGCTGCATGGAGATCCTCCTGCGCAGGGACCGGCGGTTTCGGATTCTGGTTCGTCACGCTCGTCGTGCGGGCGTTCCCCGCCCGGCGCCCGCCTAGGCGGGTTCGAGTTCCACGACGCCTCCCGCCTCCTCGACCTTCTTCACCGCTGCCTCGCCTTCGTCCTTGTCCACGTTCTCCTTGATCTTGGCGGGGCCCTGGTTCACGCTGTCGACGAGTTCCTTGGCCTCCTTGAGGCCCAGGGAGGTGAGTTCCCGAACCGACTTGATCACCTGGATCTTCTTGGGTCCGATCTCCTTGAGGACCACGTGGAAACTCGTCGGCTCTTCCGCCGCGGCTTCCGCCCCGGCCCCCCCCGGGGCGCCCATGGGCATCATGCCCATGGGAACGCCGGCGGCCTGGACCCCGAACGTCTCCTCGTAGACGTCCTTGAGTTCCTTGAGCTCGAGAAGCGTGAAGTCCTTCAACAAATCGATGACCTTCTGGACCTTTTCCGAAACCGTCTTGGATTCTGCTTCCGTTGTCGCAGCTTCCTCGGCCATCTGAAGCCTCCTTGCTGAATCTATTCCTCTTTTAACGAATCGATATGGGCCGCTACGAGGCCCGCAAACTGCGCCTGTGTCGCGTGAAACGCCGCCGCGAGTCCGCTGGCGGGGGACAGGATATCGCCCAGCAGCTGGGCGAGGAGATCGTTCCTGGAGGGGAGGGACGCCCACGAGTCCGCCTCCTCGGCGTTCCCCACCCTGCCTTCGATCAAGCCGCCCTTGATCTGGACGGCCGTATGCGACCTGTTCCATTCCGCGATCAGCCTCGCGATGTCCGCCGCTCCCTCGCCGCCTTTCACGACGGCGACCGGTCCCTCCAGCAGGGCATCCAGGGACGGAAGGTCCGCGGTCCTGGCCGCCAGGGACAGGAGGTGGTTCTTCACCACCAGCATCTGCATCCCGGACGCTTCCATCTTTCCCCGGAGGTCCCCGTTCTCTCTCGCCGGAAGCTTCGACGCGTCCACCAACAACAGATCGTCCAGGCCCTCGATTTCCCGGGCCATCTCGCGCGTCAGCAACCGTTTCAATTCACTGGGCATGGCTTTTTCCCCTTCGCATCGCCCGCTTCGATCCCCGAGCCCCGTCACACGACGATCTGCACACCCGGGCTCATGCTCGTACTCAGCGTTCCCTTCAGGATGTACGCCCCCTTCACCGCCGCCGGACGGACCGCGCGGATATGGTCGAGGAAGGCCCGGACGTTCTCGCCCAGGGCTTTCGTCTCGAAGGATCGCTTGCCCATGGGCGCATGGAGATTGCCCGCGGGGTCGGCGCGAAACTCGATCTTCCCCGCCTTGAACTCCTTGACCGCCTCGGACAGGTTGTCCGTCACCGTCCCGGCCTTGGGGCTCGGCATCTTTCCCTGGGGCCCCAGGATCTTCCCCAGTTTCCCCACGTGCCGCATCATCGAGGGCTTGGCCACGGCGACGTCGAAGTCCATCCAGCCGTCCTGGATTTTCTTCGCCAGATCCGGGCCTCCCACCTCGTCCGCCCCCGCCTGCCGGGCGGTTTCCGCATCCTCGCCCTCGGCGAACACGATGACCGTCCGGCTCTTCCCGATGCCGTTGGGCAGGGAGAAGGAGCCCCGGACCATCTGATCGGATTTCCGGGGATCGATCCCCAGGCGGAGGACGATCTCCACCGTCTCGTCGAATTTCGCCGCCGGCATCTTCTTCAGGAGGTCGACGCCTTCTTCCACCTCGAAAGGCCCCGTACGCTCCACCGTCGCCTGGGCTTCCTGATACCGCTTGCTCCGTTTCATGATCGGTCCTTCTCCGGGGTCACGCTTCGACTTCGATGCCGATGGATCTGGCCGTCCCCTCGATGATCCGCACGGCGGCCTCGAGGTTCCGGGCGTTCAGATCCTCCAGTTTCGTCTTCGCGATCTCCTCCACCTGGGCCCGCGTCACCGAACCCACCTTGTCGGTCAGGGGGTTGGACGCTCCCTTGGCCACGCCCGCCGCCCGTTTGAGAAGCACGGCGGCGGGGGGCGATTTCGTCTCGAAGGTGAAGGTGCGGTCGCCGAAAACCTTGATCTCCACCGGAATGATGACCCCCATGGCCTCCTTGGTCCGCTCGTTGAACTGGCTCACGAACTGACCGATGTTCACACCGTGCTGCCCCAGGGCCGGGCCCACGGGAGGGGCCGGCGTGGCCTGTCCGCCGGGAACCTGCAATTTCACGACCGCCAGAAGTTCCTTCGCCATCGCGCTGTCCCTTATGCGATTTCAGATCGATTGGATCTGCCAGTACTCGAGTTCCACGGGCGTGGGTCGGCCAAAGATCGTCACCACCACCTTGACCAGTCCCTTGCCCTCCATGACCTCCTCGATCACCCCCTCGAAGTTCTCGAAGGGGCCTTCCTTGATCTTGACGTTGTCTCCCTGGTTGAACGTGATGCTGACCTTGGGCTTCTCCTCCTCCTGCTCCATCTCGTGGAGGATGCGTTCCGCCTCGTGCGGGGCCATGGGCGCGGGACGGGAACGGGAGCCCACGAAATCACCGATCCCCGGCGTTTCCCGGATCAGGTACCACGTGTCCTCGTCGAACTCCATCTCCACCATGATGTACCCGGGATAGAGCCTCCGCTCCCGCACCCGTTTCCGTCCCCCCTTGATCTCCGTGACCTTCTCGGTCGGGACCAGAACCTGGAAAATCCGGTCGTCGAGGTTGTTCGCCTTGACCCGCTTCTCGAGGTTCTCGCGAACCATTTCCTCCCGTCCGCTCTGGACCCGGAGAACATACCATTCTCTGGCCATGCCTTCGTCCTTTGATTTACCCCAGCAGGCCCGATTCCCGGGCCACCGCCGTCAGCAGGAAATCCACGAGGTACAGGTACGCGCCCAGGACGACGACCGTCACGATGACCACCACCGACGAACCGATCAACTCGTCCCGTTTGGGCCAGGATACCTTCTTCATCTCCGTCTGCGTGTCGATCAGAAGATCGTTCCAACCCCGCAGGTTCCAGGTCGCGAGCAACGCGAGCGCGAGAACCACGAACAGGACCACGCAGATCAGGATGCCGTACGTGATTTCGATCTTCGCCAGCGGAACCGTGAAGAGGACCTGACTCCACCACGTCTGCACGTTCACGCTTCTCTTCGCGCGAAGGTACCGCCCCTCGATCTCGTCGAGATCATCGGGATCGAGAACGAGATCCCCCTCGTCCTCGATCCGGACCTTCGGGGAGATCAGATTCTCCTTCTGTTCCCGGATCCGGCGGAACAGGTCGCGGTCCACCTTCGTCCCCGTCTTGGCGATCACCTCCTGCACGGGAATCGAGAGCGTCCCCGCCGGAACCATACCGGGCTCGAGACCGTCCGTCGTCACGAAGGTGGGCCTCGCGCCCTCCGCCTTCGCCTCTACCGACCGGTACAGGGGCCCGACGCGCGATGCCGGATGATCCTCCAACGCCTCCCGGATCCGCGTCACGCCTTCTTCGCCCAGCGGGGCGTCGGTGGCAAGATCCTCGAAAACGACCTGGTTCTTGACGACCACGTCCTCGGCCAGCGTCCGGCCCACCAGCCAGTCGTCGATCTCGACGCTGTCGACGATCTTCCCGTCCTTCAGGACGGGAACATGGGTGATGCCCGCATCCTCGAGATCCTGGATCCGACTCCGGTCGAAATCCTCGTCTTCCAGCAGGATCGCCTGATCCGAATGGGGGGGCTCGATGCGCCGCCCGGGTTTGAGGCCGGGCTCGAGAAGATTGTCCCCCACGGGCTGGTTCGCCAGCCCCTTCACCCGGATTCGCGTCTTCCCGTTTTCCAGCAGGCGCTCGGCGTTCGACCGCCAGAGGACGTCATCGGGTCCCACGATGACGTTCAGCGCCGCCGGAATCCGGTAGATCTGCCAGACGCCCCACCCGGCGAAGAGCAAGAAGACGAGCAGGGCGAAACCCCGGGCCCAGACCCCCTGGCCCCGTTTGTAGATATCCATGGCGCACCGCTTCGAGCCGCTAACCCGCTACCGCTGGCAGGGCAGGAGGGATTCGAACCCCCAACCCGCGGATTTGGAATCCGCTGCTCTGCCAATTAGAGCTACTGCCCTCGACCCCGCTGAATCCGCATGGCGCCGGCCCAAACCGCCGGCTACCGTTTCTTTTCCTTGTGCTCCGTGTGCTGGCGGCAGGAGGAACAATATTTCTTCAGCGAGAGCTTCTTGGCGCCCGGACGCATCGATCTCGGCGTACGGTAATTCCGATTCTTGCAGGTCGGGCATTCCAGGAAGACGTACTCCCGCGCTTTTTTCCCCTTCTTGGCCATGAAAGCTCCCGTTCCGGTCTATTCGAGGATCTTCGTCACCACCCCGGCGCCCACCGTACGGCCGCCTTCCCGGATCGCGAAACGGAGTTCCTCCTCCATCGCGATCGGCGTCAGCAAGGTCACTTCCATCCGGACGTTGTCGCCGGGCATCACCATCTCGGCGCCGCCGAGGAGCTTCACCGTCCCCGTCACGTCCGTCGTCCGGAAGTAGAACTGGGGCCGGTAATTGTTGAAGAACGGCGTGTGGCGGCCGCCCTCCTCCTTGGTCAGCACGTAGACCTCGCCCTCGAACTTCGTGTGCGGCGTGATGGTCCCCGGTTTCGCCAGAACGTGGCCCCGCCGGAGATCCGTCTTCTTCACACCGCGAAGCAGGACCCCGATGTTGTCCCCGGCCTGCCCCTCGTCCAGCGTCTTGTTGAACATCTCCACCCCGGTCACCGTCGTCTTCCGGATCTCGGTGCTGAACCCCAGAATCTCGATCTCGTTGCCCACCTTCACGATGCCCCGATCGACCCGGCCGGTGCCGACCGTGCCCCGGCCCTCGATGCTGAACACGTCCTCCACCGGCATCAGAAACGGCTTGTCCACGTCCCGCACCGGTTCCGGGATGTAGCTGTCCAGCGCGTCCAGGAGATCCAGAATGGATTTGAGATCCTCGCTCTCCTCGGGCGACTTGCCGGCCTTGAAATCCTCCGTGGCCTTCAGCGCCGAACCCTTGACGATCGGAATCTCGTCCCCCGGGAACTCGTACTCCGTGAGCAGCTCCCTGAGTTCCAGCTCCACCAGCTCCAGAAGCTCCGGGTCGTCCACCTGGTCCGTCTTGTTCAGGTACACCACGATGGCCGGAACGTTCACCTGCCTGGCGAGAAGAATGTGCTCGCGGGTCTGCGGCATGGGGCCGTCCGCCGCGCTCACCACCAGGATGGAGCCGTCCATCTGGGCCGCACCCGTGATCATGTTCTTGATGTAGTCCGCGTGGCCGGGACAGTCCACGTGGGCGTAATGGCGCTTCGACGTCGAGTATTCCACGTGCGCCGTCTGGATCGTGATCCCCCGCTCCTTCTCCTCCGGCGCCTTGTCGATCTCGTCGAACGTTTTTTCCGTCGCCATCCCCTTCGTGGCGAGGTAGGCGGTCATGACGGCGGTCAACGTGGTCTTCCCGTGGTCCACATGCCCGATGGTCCCCACGTTCACGTGAGGCTTGTCCCTGACGAATTTTTCCTTAGCCATGCCTCCTGTTCCTCCGAAAATGGGTTCGTCGGATTGGACGATCCACCGTCCCGGCCGTGTGTTGTTCGAAGCTGCTGACGGGATTTGAACCCGTGACCTCGTCCTTACCAAGGACGCGCTCTACCACTGAGCTACAGCAGCATGCCGGCGCCGGATGACACCAGTCCACTCCAGCGCCTTCAAACTGTGATGGAGTTCGGTTTCCGGTTCCCCAAGGTATGCAAAACAATGATTTTATGAGACGTTTTTCCCCTGTCAACTGTTTTTTGCAAGTTTTTCCCCAAAATCCCCCCGTCCCCCCCCCCCCCCGGTCCGGGACTTGCGGGGTTGACAACCTCCCCCCCCGGCGGTTCAATGGCTTTCTTCTGTTTCCCGAGCGGCCGGGAACACTCGCTCCCCCGGGACCGTCCCTGAGGAGACGCCCATGCTGGCCGAAGAGGATCTCCGATCCGTCCTGCGGGCGGCGCTCGCCCGCGGCGGCGATCTCGCCGAGGTCTTTCTGGAATCCAGATCCACCACACGGCTGACCTGGCAGGAAGGCCGACTGGACGCCGCCTCCTCCGGCTCCGCCGCGGGCGCCGGCGTACGCCTCCTCCGGGACGGGCGGACCGCCTATGCCTCCACCACCGAAACGACCCCCGCCGCCCTCCTCGCGGCCGCCCGCGTCGCCTCCGAACTCTCGGATCAGGACGCCGGCCCCGTCTCCGTCCCCCCCCTTCATGGCGGCCCCGGCACCCTTGCCCCCCCCCAAGACGACGGGCCCGGCATCGAGAACAAGATCGAACGAATCCGGGAGGCCGGCGAAGGGGCGTCCCGCGCCGATCCCGCCGTCGCCGGCGTCGTCGTCCAGTACCTCGACATCGCCCGCGACTTCGACGTCTCGAACTCCCTCGGGGAACGACGGCAGGAGCGGCAACGCTACGCCCGTCTCCACGTCAACGCGCTCGCCCGCCGCGGGAACACGGTCCGGTCCGGCCGGGCCGGATGCGCCGCCAGCGGAGACCGGGACATCCTGCAAGGCGACCCCCCCCTGGAAACCGCGGAAAAGGCCGCCCGCAAGGCCGTCCGGATGCTGGAGGCGCGCGACGTCCCCCCCGGCGTCTTCCCCGTCGTCCTCGCCCCCGGCGAGGGCGCCATCCTCTTCCACGAGGAGGTGGGGCATTCCCTCGAGGGCGACATCGTCTCCAGCGGAAATTCCATCTTCCGGGACCGCGTCGGCGAGACGGTGGCCGCGCCCGGCGTGACGCTGGTCGACGACGCCACCCCCGCGGGCCTCGGCGGCAGTTTCGAGACGGACGACGAGGGCACGCCGGCCCGCCGGACCCTCCTCATCGAGAACGGGATCCTCGCCGGCTTCCTCCATGACCGGCTCAGCGCGTCCAGGACCGGGGCCGGCCTCACGGGAAACGGCCGGCGCCAGGATTTCCGGTTCCCCCCCATTCCGCGCATGACCAACACCTACCTCGCGCCCGGCGACCTCGACCCGGAGGAGATCCTCGCCTCGGTGGACCGGGGTCTCTACGTCCGGGGGGTGGGCGCGGGCCAGTCCAACACGAACAGCGGAGGATTCACCTTCGAGGTGCTGGACGCGGACTGGATCGAAAACGGGAGGCTCGTCCACCCCGTCTGCCACGCCGCCCTGGTGGGGGACGCCTTCTCCGTACTCAGGAACCTGGACGGGATCGGCAACGACTTCGCCTTCGGGCCGAGCGGCGGCATGTGCGGCAAGGGACAGCTCGTGCCCGTGGGGGAAGGCATGCCCACCGTCCGCGTCAAGGAGATGGTGGTGGGGGGAAGGGGGTGAGAGGGCAATGGGGGGATCCGGGATTTGGGGAAGGGGAGCTGGTCATGAAACCCGAGGAAATGGCCCGGTGCGTGTTCGAGGAAGCCACGCGGCTCAAGGCCACCGCCGCCGAGTTCTTCCACCGGCGTGAAGTCAAGACCGAGGCCCGCGTGCAGGGTCTGGCCCCTGACGCGTACACCTTCACGGAACACGCCTCGGCGGGGATCCGGGTCTTCCGGGGCCGGCGCTGGGGCCTGCGCTTCACCACCGCTTCGGATCCCGGTTCCTTGCGCCACGCCGCCCGGGAAACGTTCGCCCTCGCCGCGGCGTTCCCCGAGGATCCGGACACCCGGCTTCGGGAATCGACGGGTTCGTCGCCGAGTCCCCTCCCCCCGTTGGACCCGGAACACGACGCCCTCGACCGGGCCGGGCGTTTCGAGCACGCCCTGGAGATCGAAAGGGGTGCCTTCAGCGTCGACCGTCGCGTCCGCTCCAGCCGCTACGTCACCTTCTCGGACGTCCGCCGCGAGACCTACCTCTCCAATACGCGCGGCCTCGAAGCGGGCTACGAGAGCGGGTCCTTCAAGATCAGCGCCATGATTTCCGCCGCCGACGGGGAAGCGGGCCAGCAGCTCTTCGGATCGGAAAGCGCGCGCCGGCTTTCCCTCCTCGATCCCCGGGGGCTCGGCGCTTCCATCGGGAAACGGCTGGTCGTCACGCTCGGCGGCCGTCCCCTGCCCACGGGTCCCCGCGACGTCGTCATCGACCGGTCCCAGTCGCCTGATCTCGCCGGCGCGCTGGCGGCCGCCCTCGACGGGAGCCAGGTCCATCTCGGCCGCTCCTACCTGGCGGGCCGGGTGGGCGGGCGGGTCGCGGGAAGGGCGTTCACGCTGTTCGACGACCCGCTGGACCCGGCGTCGTCCGGAAGCGTCCCCTGGGACGACGAGGGGGTCCCGGCGCAACGCACCTCGCTGGTGGAGGAGGGCGTGCTCGAGGGGTTCCTCTACGACGTGGCGAGCGCCTCCAAGGCCGGATGCGAATCGACGGGGAACGGATTCCGGCCCGGGGCGGACCATCCGCCCGGCGTGCTGCCGACGCAGCTGGTCATCGCCCCGGGGGCGGGATCCCTGGAAACGCTGCTTGCGGACGTGGAGGAAGGTCTCTACGTGACGGGTTTCATGGGACGGGGCATCGATCCCGTGACGGGGGCGGTTTCCGCGGCGGCGCTGGGAGCCCGCATCCGGGGAGGCCGCATCGCCGGGCCCGTGGCGGGTGTGAGTCTCTCGGGGACGCTGGACGGCATCCTCGCGGGCCTGGACGGTGTGGGGGACGACGCGGTCCGCCAGGGCCCTTTCCGGACGCCTTCCCTTCGCATCCGGAACGTGATGGTGGCCGGATCGTAGGGGAAGGGGGGGGAGGAGGCTCCCGGATCTCGAGAAACGTTCCGCGCTTTTGAACAAGAACAGGAGGTGAACCGTGGCGATCAACATCGTGGATCGGGTGGAAGATCGCGTTCCGATCCGGAACGTGATCGTATCCGTTTCCGACAAGCGGGGGCTTGAGACGTTCGTCCCCGGGCTTCTGGATCGCTGTCCCGACGTTCGTTTCTTCTCGACGGGGGGGACCTACGAGAAGCTCTCGGAGATCCTGGGCGACAGGGCGGACCGGCTGACGGCCATCTCGGCCTTCACGGGTCAGCCGGAGATGCAGGGGGGGCTGGTCAAGACGCTGGATTTCAAGATCTACCTGGGCCTGCTGTCCGAGCGTTTCAACGAGGCCCACGATCAGGACCTCGAGAGGACGGGATCCCTCCGCTTCGACATGGTGGTGGTGAACCTCTACCCCTTCAACGAGACCGTCGCCTCGGCCGGCGTCACCGTGGAGAAGGCGCGCGCGAACATCGACATCGGAGGGCCCTGCATGGTCCGCGCGGCCGCGAAGAACTTCCTGCGGGTGGCGGTCGTCGTGGATCCGGCGTCGTACGGAGAGGTGTTGGCGGCCCTCGAAGCCGGCGACGGGGCCCTGGATCTGGCCACGCGGTTCGCCCTCGCCCGGAAGGCCTTCGCCCACACGGCCTCCTACGACGCCTCGATCGAACGCTATCTCGAGGGGATCGCGTTCGAGGAGGCGAGGGAGGTGTATGATGTGCAAGAAGGGTAGTCTGTCACGGCAACGTGGATCGGATGGGGATTCCGGATTTCAGTCAGCCATGAGCCTTCGGCTCTCCCAGAAACCATGAAAACTTGGAGGGCGAGCGAGCCGGCTGTGTTTTGGCTCGGGGGCCCACCTTCGCTTGGTTTGCGAAGCGTGAGCTACGGCGGGTCCGCCAAAGCCCTTGCATGTGCGAGCCAGGCGGCGGCGGAGACCCTCGCCCTCCAAGGCGGTCGTCGATCATGGTT